>Ga0172380_10003673_pt1 | contig 20682 bp, 18 predicted proteins | sample Leawe162metaG_FD_119747 | JGI IMG/M metagenome (GOLD analysis project Ga0172380, IMG submission 119747) | Leachate microbial communities from a municipal landfill in Southern Ontario, Canada - Leachate well 162 metaG | ecosystem: Engineered > Solid waste > Landfill > Unclassified | place... | reverse complement strand
TTCTCCAGTTGGCGCACGTTGCCCTGAAAATCAATCGTCATCAGAAACTTGAGGGCGGCCTCGGACAGTCGCTTGGCCTCGACGCCCAGATCCTGCGCACTTTTGGAAAGAAAATGGCGCGCCAGCAACGGGACATCCTCGCGCCGCTCGCGCAGCGATGGCAAACGGATCCGGATGACGTTGAGTCGATGAAAGAGATCTTCGCGAAACAAGCCATCCTTGACCCGCGTTTCGAGGTTCTGATGTGTGGCGGCAATGACGCGGACGTTGGCCTTGATCGGCGAGTGCCCGCCAACCCGGTAGAAATGGCCATCAGAGAGCACCCGCAACAGCCGGGTCTGCAATTCGGAGGGCATGTCGCCGATCTCGTCGAGAAAGAGCGTCCCGCCCTCGGCCTGTTCGAAACGCCCACGGCGCTGGGCCTGGGCGCCGGTAAAGGCACCACGTTCATGGCCGAACAGCTCCGATTCGAGAAGATCCTTCGGGATCGCCGCAGTATTGATGGCGATGAAAGGCTTGTCGGACCTTGGGCTGTGACGGTGCAGGGCGCGCGCGACAAGCTCCTTGCCGCTACCAGACTCGCCGGTAATCAGCACCGTTGCATGCGACTGGGACAGGCGGCCGATGGCACGGAAAACCTCTTGCATGGCCGGCGCCTGGCCGAGAATCTCGGGCGTCAAGCCGACCACCTCCGACGCACCAGCCTGGTGCATCGATTGGTCGAGTGCGCGCCGGATCAACTCCACCGCCTGATCTACATCGAAAGGCTTGGGCAAATACTCGAACGCACCTCCCTGGAACGCCGCAACGGCCGACTCGAGGTCGGAATAGGCCGTCATGATGATGACTGGAACACCGGGGAAACGGCTTTTCACCTCCTGCAGCAAGACCAGCCCTGACTGGCCGGGCATGCGGATATCGGAGAGCAGTACCTGTGGTGCCTCACCCTCACGGTCCAGCTGCGCCAAGGCTTCTGTGGCCGAGGCGAAACTCTTGAAGGGGATCTGCTCGCGGGCCAGGGTCTTTTCCAGCACCCAGCGGATTGAACGGTCGTCGTCTACGATCCACACAGGTTTCATGATGGTTTGCACAGTCTTTTTCTTGATGTCATGCAGAACCCCTAGCGAGTTTCATGCCCGGTCGTCAGTTGAGGTCAAGTGGCAAGCGAATGACGAATGCAGTGTAGCCCGGGCGGCTCTCGCATTCGATCGTGCCATGGTGGTGCAGGACGAAATTCTGGGCAATGGTCAGCCCCAGCCCGGAACCGCCTTCGCGCCCCGAAACCAGCGGGTAGAACATGCGCTCAAGAATATCCGGCGGAATGCCCGGGCCATCGTCGATGACCTGCATTTCAAGCGCCAGTCGGTAGCGCTTCTTGGCCAGCGTTACCTGGCGCACCGCACGCGTTCGTAGGGTGATGGTCCCCGTTCCCTGCATCGCCTGAGCAGCGTTGCGGGCGATATTCAGAATGGCCTGGATCAGTTGCTCACGGTCACCGACCAGATCCGGCAAGCTCGTATCGTAGTCGCGACGAACCTCAAGCGTCTGCGGAAATTCCGCCACCAGCAGGCTGCGCACACGCTCGAGCACTTCGTGGATGGAAACCGGACCGGGGTGCATCGGCCGCTGTGGCGTCAGCAACCGCTGCATCAGATCCTGCAGGCGATCAGCCTCCTTGATGATGACCTGGGTGTATTCGCGCAAGGCCGGGGCATTCGCCAGTCCGACCAGCTCATGTTCGAGAAGTTGAGCGGCGCCGCGAATGCCGCCGAGCGGGTTCTTGATCTCGTGCGCCAGATTGCGGATCAGTTCGCGATTGGCCTGCTGCTGTTCGAGCAGGCGCTCCTCGCGGCTTGCCCGCAACTGCTGGTCGATCGGCCAGATTTCGATGAGCAACCCGCCACTGGGGGCTTCAACGGGTGTCACCGTACAGTTGACCTGCAACGATTCGCCGTCAGGGCGTTTCAACTCGATGTTCTGGCCGGTATAAGCCCAGTTGTTGGCCAGCGCTTCATCCAGCGCTGTCTGCAAGATGTGGGAATAACCGATGACGTCCTTGAGCGGCCGCCCACTGAGGGTCTTGGTACTCGCTGCAACCAGATTTTCAGCAGCGGGATTGAGATAGCGGATACCGAAATTGTCGTCTACCAGAACAACGGCAGAGGCCAGCAGGTCCAGTCCGCTGAAAGGGTGATAGTCGCGTTCAGACATGGGCGCCAAATTGGCAATGAGCTCGACAGAAGAAAAACAAAACGCGCACCAGGACGTCGTCAGCGGAGATTCTGGATTTCCTTGCGGATCGCTTCGAGGTTGCGCTCGTGCAGCCGCACCTGATCGCGTAACGGCTGGATGCGTTCCTGCACCTTGGCCTGGTTGATGGCGCCACCCTGCATGCGTTCTTGCGGTAGCGCTATTTCACCTTCTTCCAGCTTTTTCCGGGCCTCATCAAGGCTTTTCTGCTCAGTCGCCAGTTCCTGCTCGAGAATTTTCCGTCGATCGTTGTCGCGCGCCTTCTGCGTATTCTCTTCCACGCGCGGAAAAGTCGATGGCGTCGGCGTCTTTGCCGCCGGCTTGCCCCCCGGAATCGATGAAATCGGGTCGAGATTGAGCTTTCCGCACCCTTTTGTGGCCACGTTGGAATAGGTCACGTGACCATCACGGTCGGTACATTTGTAGATCTCGGCATACGCCGGCAAGGCCGCCCAGGCAAGGAATCCAATCGCCAAGCTTTTACGCATTGCTTCTCCATTGTCTTGCTGCTGTCGAAAAGAGTTTAACGCATCAAAACGACATCGGCCTACCGTCGCGGGAAAGAATGTCGCAGGAAACAAAAAGGGCGGAGAAGGCCAGCAACCGCTGGCACTCCCCGCCCTTTCCTGCAGCGTCTGAAACTTAGCAGCTGTAGTACATGTCGAACTCGACCGGATGAGTCGTCATGCGGACCTTGTTCACTTCGTCCATCTTCAGGGCGATGTAGGCATCGATCCAGTCGTTGGAGAAAACGCCGCCACGGGTCAGATACTCGCGATCCTTGTCCAGTGCGGCCAGGGCTTCGTCGAGGCTGGCGCAGACGGTCGGGATCTTGGCATCTTCTTCCGGCGGCAGGTCGTACAGGTTCTTGTCAGCCGGATCGCCCGGGTGGATCTTGTTCTGGATACCGTCAAGGCCGGCCATCAGCAGCGCGGCGAAGCACAGGTACGGGTTGGCGATCGGATCCGGGAAGCGGGTCTCGATACGGCGAGCCTTGTCGGAAGCGACGTGCGGGATGCGGATCGAGGCCGAACGGTTCTTGGCCGAGTAGGCCATTTTGACCGGCGCTTCGTAGTGCGGCACAAGGCGCTTGTACGAGTTGGTACCCGGGTTGGTGATGGCGTTCAGCGACTTGGCGTGCTTGATGATGCCGCCGATGTAGAACAGGGCGGTTTCAGACATGCCGGCGTAGCCGTTGCCTGCGAACAGGTTCTTGCCGTCTTTCCAGATCGACTGGTGCACGTGCATGCCCGAACCGTTGTCGCCAACGATCGGCTTCGGCATGAAGGTAGCGGTCTTGCCGTACTGGTGGGCAACGTTGTGCACCACGTACTTGAGGATCTGCGTCCAGTCGGCGCGCTTGACCAGCGTGCTGAAGACGGTACCGATTTCGCACTGGCCGGCGGTGGCGACTTCGTGGTGATGCACTTCGACCGGCACGCCCAGCGCTTCCAGGGTCAGGACCATGGCCGAACGGATGTCGTGCAGGCTGTCGACCGGTGGAACCGGGAAATAGCCACCTTTGACGGTCGGACGGTGACCCGTGCCACCGCCGCCTTCGGTCTTCTCGCCCGAGGTCCATGCGGCTTCAGCCGAGTAGATCTTCAGGTTGCAGCCGGACATGTCGACGTTCCATTCGACGGAATCGAAGATGAAGAATTCGGGTTCCGGACCAAAGTAGGCGGTGTCGCCGATGCCCGAGGCCTTCAGGTAGGCTTCAGCGCGCTTGGCGATCGAGCGCGGGTCGCGGTCGTAACCACGGCCGTCGGTCGGATCAACGACGTCACAGGACAGGACCACAGTGGTCTCGTCGAAGAACGGGTCGATGTAGGCGGTCGAAGGGTCCGGCATCAGCAGCATGTCGGAAGCCTGGATGCCCTTCCAGCCGGCAATCGACGAACCGTCGAAGGCATGGCCGGATTCGAATTTGTCTTCGTCGAAGTGGGAAATCGGCACGGTAACGTGCTGTTCCTTGCCGCGGGTGTCGGTGAAACGGAAATCGACGAACTTGACGTCGTTTTCCTTGACCATCTTGATGACGTCTTGTGGGGTTGCCATAGTGCAAAGTCTCCTGAGCAGGCGCCGGCCATGCCGGCAGATATCAAAAATCGTGCGTAGCCCCAGCAGCAGGAAACATGCCAGACGGCCACGGAGGAACTGCGCATTGTGCCACAAGCGCCCGAGGCGGACGCCGGGTTTTTGGGGGCACCAAGAAGGTGCGATTCCGAACAGCAAAGCACCAATGTGGTGCGTTTCCGAAGTTCAATGCTGCAGCACATCTGCCGTATACTTGCCGCCCTCACTTTGAATTCGTGCCTTTCGCCGGGGAACGGCCTGCCATCATGGGAAAATTGACTGAACTGCTCGGCCTTGCTCAGGCGCGCGCAACTGAATTGTCTTTAAGCTATGCAGGCGCCCTGACGCCACAGGAAGCTTATGAGATCTGGCAACTTGCCCCTGGGGCACGCCTCGTCGATATACGTACGCGGGCAGAATGGGTCTGGGTCGGACGCATTCCGGGCGCCGTTGAAATCGAGTGGCAGAATTGGCCGGAGGCGCAAATCAACCCGCATTTCCTGGCGCAGTTGCGGCAACAGGTCGACCACGAAGCGCTGCTGCTCTTTGTCTGCCGCAGTGGCGTCCGCTCGCACCACGCTGCCGTCGCCGCTACAGACGCCGGCTGGTCGGGCTGCTACAACGTACTGGAAGGGTTCGAGGGCGACAAGGACGCCAACGGACAACGTGGGAAGCTGGGCGGCTGGCGCCGTGCCGGACTTCCCTGGACCAATTGAAGAAAACTCCGAACGCAGCATGAAAACATCGACCATTACCTTTGACGCCTTCAATCAACTCAAGGACGACGCTGCGCACGCGCGCATCCGTGCCGCCCGCGCCCGCCTCGGCAAGCGCGCCGTGCTGCTCTGCCACCACTACCAGCGCGCAGACGTTTATCAGTACGCCGACCTGACCGGCGACTCGCTGAAACTTTCGCGACTGGCCTCGCAGACCGATTCGGAATTCATCATTTTCTGCGGCGTGCACTTCATGGCCGAAGTGGCCGACATCATGTCCTCGCCGGCGCAGACGGCGATCCTGCCCGACCTCGCTGCTGGCTGCTCGATGGCGGATATGGCCAACCTGGCCAAGGTCGAGCGCTGCTGGCGTGAGCTGGACGAGGTGCTGGGCGACGCTGAAACACAGGTTACCCCGGTCACTTACATCAACTCGGCGGCCGATCTGAAAGCTTTCTGCGGGGCGCGGGGCGGCATCGTATGCACCTCGTCGAACGCCGGCACCATCGCCCAATGGGCCTTTGCCCGGCGCGAGAAAGTCCTCTTTTTTCCCGACCAGCACCTTGGCCGCTGGACCGGCCACAACCTCGGCATCCCGCTCGACGAGATGGTCGTCTGGGACCCGGACCTGGAATTCGGCGGACTCTCGCCCGAGCAGATCCGCAAGGCGAAGATCCTCCTTTGGAAAGGTCACTGCTCGGTGCACCAGATGTTTCAGGAAAGCCACATCAAGCGCTGGCGCGAACAGCATCCGGCAGGCATCGTCATCTCGCACCCGGAATGCAACTTCGAGGTCTGCCTCAATTCCGACTACGTCGGCTCAACCGAGCACATCGTCAGAACGATCAAGGAAGCCCCGCCGAACACACACTGGCTGGTCGGCACCGAACTGAACCTGGTCGACCGGCTGGCCAACGAAGTGCGACCGGAAGGCAAGACCGTGCAATTCATGGCGCCGACAGTGTGCATGTGCTCGACCATGCAGCGCATTGACCCGCAGCACCTGGCCTGGACGCTGGAAAACCTGGCCGACGGCAACGTCGTCAATCCGATCCGTGTACCGCCACACGAGGCCGAACTGGCCAAGCTGGCGCTGGAGCGAATGCTCGCCGTGTCGTAGGTGCACCGCCTCTGTCGCTAGAAACAGGGACAGACGATTCTGCTTTAGGGCGGTAGCATATGCCAGCCCCATCCTGCAAGGGTGCCAGCGTATCGAGTCCCTTCGCTCCAGTGTGCTGTCAACCATCCGGGGCATTGCGATTGCATAAGGGCAAGCGACCGAGATGACCCCCAGAGCGTGCTGCATTGAACCGAACGACGAATTGCGCTCGCGCTTGGCGACGCTTCTTCATGATGCCGGCTGGGCAGTCGACGCTTGCAGCAACCTGTCCGACCTAGACTGTCTGCTGGCAGCCGACGAACCCGATTTCGACCTGATCGTCGCCACCGGCGCTCCCGAACAAGGCTCGCTGCTCGACCTCGTCGCGCGAATCCGATCCCATTCCGCGTCGGAGACAACACCAATCGTTATCCTCGGCACCGTGGGCGACGCCGTCACCGCCGAGCAAGCCTTCATTGCCGGCGTCACCGAAGTATTCTCGTGGCAGCATCTGGCGGACTTCTGCACTTACCTCAGCAGCTTTGTCGATGACGAAAACACCGACATCACCGGCAAACGTGTGCTCATCCTGGAGGACGACAGGATCCAGGGGTTCATGCTGAAAAGCATTCTGGAGAAAGAGGGGCTGGAGGCTTCGCTCTTTACATCGGTCGAGGCGGCACTGGACGGGGCCGAACAGACCACTTTCGATCTGGTCATTACCGATCTGGTTCTCGGCCTCGGACAATCCGGCGTCAGCTTCATTCGCCGGTTACGGCAATCGCAATGCCAATCAGCCGGCGCCCCGGCCATTGCCGTTTCCGGCTTCGATGACGACGCCCGTCGCCTCGATGCGCTGCGCGCCGGTGCCGGATCGTTCCTGCCCAAACCGGTGGCTCAGGCAGAGCTATTCTTTCATATACGCCGGCTGCTCAGCCACTCACCGACTCCGGAACGCACCGCCCTCCGCCGCGACGACAGCGCGCTCGACATTCAGGCGCTGGCCAAGCTGACCGACCGCGAACAGCTGATCTGCGCACTGGCGGTGGCCGGCCATCGCGACAAACAGATTGCTCAGGAACTCGGCATCAGCTACTGGACTGTCCGTACCCACCTGGCACGAATATTCCGCAAATTCCACGTTTCTAACCGGGTCGGACTCGCCGCCGCTATCCGCGTCAGTGCCGACGAGATTCCCGGTCGCAACACCAGCGGAGCCGCGGAAGCCGCACTCGCCAGCTGGCAGGTGCTCGGCGACTGCGCTATTGACCGAATTCCGCTGGGCATCGTCGTCACCGACGACACCAGCCGCATCATCCAGGTCAATCCGGCCTATTGCGATATCTCCGGCTACAAGCGGGAGGAGTTGATCGGGCAAACGCCGCGACTGCTGCGTTCTGACCGCCACCCGCCGGAGTTTTACCGCAAGCTGCTGGCAACGCTTTCGAAATCCGGTCACTGGAGCGGCGCGGTCTGGAACCGCAGCAAATCAAGCCGGGACTACCTTGGCAAGCTGGAAATCCGCCGGCTGCCGGCTGGCCTGCCGATGGATGCAGCATTCGTCGGCATTGTTTCCGACATTACCGAGGAAAATGCCCACGCCGAACGTATCCGCGAACAATCGCTGCAGGATCCGCTGACCGGGCTGGCCAACCGCATTTTTCTGCGCGACCGAACCCAGTACGAAATCGCCCGCGCCAAGCGTACCGGGCGCTGCATCGCTTTAGCTTTCTTCGACCTCGATAACTTCAAGCCGATCAACGACCAGCACGGACACGCGGTCGGCGACGGCGTGTTGCAGGAGATCGCCGCCCGCCTCGCCACCCGCCTGCGCGAAAACGACACCATTGCCCGCATCGGTGGCGATGAATTCGTCGTGCTGCTGCCGGATATCGAACATCAGGAGATTGCCCGCTCGCTGTGTCAGCGCCTGTCCGAATCTTTTGCCGTTCCGTTCGGACCGCGCGGCGTTTATGGTCACCTGAGTGCCAGCATCGGCATCAGCGTCTATCCCGATGATGGTCGCGAATTTGACACCCTGATCATGCGTGCCGACCATGCCATGTACCGGGCAAAGCAGGCCGGCGGCAGCCGGGTGACTTGTTTCAGCGCTCTCCCTGGTGAGCCGAACGAGATCGTGAGTGATAGAGAGCGCCTCGATACCGCCCTCAACAACGATGAATTCGAGCTCCTCTTCCAGCCACAGCTTGATATCGCCAGCCGCCAGATCGTCGCGGCCGAAGCGCTGCTGCGCTGGCGAAATCCACAGCAGGGGCTGCTTGCGGCGGCACACTTCATCCCCATTGCTGAACGATCCGGAGCCATCGCCAGACTCGGCGGCTGGGCCTTGCGCCAGGCCTGCGCCGCGCTGCACCGCCTGCGCACCAGTGGGCACCCGCAGGTCCGTATATCCGTCAACGTATCGCCGTCGCAGATTCTGCGCGGGCAGCCATTCGCCGACGATGTGCTGGCCGCGATCACCGAGCACGGAATTGCCCCGCAACAACTTGAGCTCGAAATCTCCGAAAGCGTCTTCCTGCACGCTACGGAGCAGGCAGCAAAAATGCTTGGGGCGCTCGCAGCCAGTGGCATTTCACTGGTACTCGACGGCATCGGCAAGGACTATTTCAGCCCGGCTTACTTGCGTCACCTACCTTTCCGTGCGATCAAAATCGACCGCCAATGCACCTCCGAAGCACTGCGCGACCCTTACTGCGACTCGGTCGTCCGTTCCTCGCTGCTGCTGGCACAAGGGCTCGGCCTAGAAGCGATCGCGGAAGGGGTCGAGACCGAGGCGCATCTCGCCTTCCTTCGTGAGGCAGGCTATCGCCATGCGCAGGGAAACCTGCTGGGCAGCCCGATACCCCTCGCTGACCTGTTGCTACGACTGGGCACCAGCAACAGTTAGCTACCCTGGACGTGCCAGCGGCGGACGCAGTGCGGCATTACCGGTAGAATGAGGTATGTCCGTAGCCTTGCGAATCACCACCTACAACATCCACAAGGGCTTCTCGCAGTTCAACCGCCGGATGATGGTGCATGAACTGCGTGAGCGTCTCCGTCACCTCGATTCGGATATCGTCTTTCTGCAGGAAGTACAAGGCCTCCATCTTCACCACGCCTCGAACCACGAGGACTGGCCGGACGCGCCACAGCACACCTTTCTCGCAGAAGACGTCTGGCAAAGCACCGCCTATGGGCAAAACGTGATCTACGACCACGGCCACCATGGCAATGCCATCCTCTCGCGTTTTCCCATCCTCGGCAGCCACAATCAGGACGTTACCCACCTGCGTTTTGAACGGCGCGGGCTGCTGCATTGCCAGATTGCTGCCCCGGGGGGCGAGCCGGTACATTGCGTCTGCGTTCACCTGTCGCTCTTTGGCCGTTCACGCGTTCGTCAGATGACCGCACTGGCCGGTTATCTTGAGGATATCGCTCCGCACGACACGCCGCTGTTGATCGCTGGTGATTTCAATGATTGGCGCAACCGTGCCGACAACGTGCTGAGCGAACGCCTGAACCTGACCGAGGTATTTTGCGGCGCTTCCGGCCGCCCCGCCCGCAGTTTCCCGGCCGGCCTGCCGCTGTTCCGGCTGGACCGGATTTATGCCCGCGGCTTCTCGGTGGAAAAAGCAGAAGTCCACTTTGGCGCACCATGGTCAAAGATTTCCGATCACGCAGCCCTGTCTGCCCATCTGCTGCGCCATGGCGATTGAGTTTGTCGACGGCAATCGGCTCACGCTGCTGAACAGTGGCAGCGAGTTTTTCCCGGCGCTGATCGCCGCTATCGACGGCGCGGCAGCCGATGTTCAGCTTGAAACCTACATTTTCGAAGACGACGCGAGTGGCCGGCCGGTCATGGAAGCGCTCAAGCGCGCAGCGGCGCGGGGAGTCAAGGTCCGTGTGCTGGTCGATGGCTTTGGCGCAGCCGGTTTCTCCGATGCGCTGCAACCGGAGTTGCTGGCAGCCGGCGCCCAGGTGATGATCTATCGCCGGGAACTGACCCGCTTCAGCCTGCGACGCCAACGCCTGCGCCGACTTCACCGAAAACTGGCCAGCATCGACACCCGCGTCGCCTTCATCGGCGGCATCAATATCATTGACGACATGAACCAGCCGGGAGGACGCGCCCCGCGCTACGACTACGCCGTGCGCATCGAGGGCCCGCTGGTAGCCAAAGTCCAGGGGGTCATGGGGCGACTATGGGAAGTTGTCGTCTGGGCCAGCTTTCAACGACGTTTCCGCATTTTCAACCATACCTGCGCAGCCCCTGCTGCTGCCGGAACCGAAACGGCAGCACTGGTCATCCGCGACAACATCCGCCATCGACGCGATATCGAGGATGCGTATCTTGATGCGATCAACGCGGCGGCCGACGAGATCGTCATCGCCAATGCCTACTTCCTGCCGGGCTTCCGCTTCAGGCGAACCCTGCTGCAGGCAGCACGGCGCGGTGTCCGTGTCAGTATCCTGCTGCAGGGAAAGGTTGAATACCGGCTGCAGCATTATGCGACGCAAGCACTCTATGGCGCGCTGCTCAAGGCCGGGGTACGCATCTTCGAATACCAGCCCAGCTTCCTCCATGCCAAGGTAGCGGTTATCGATGGCAACTGGGCCACCGTTGGCTCATCGAATATCGACCCGTTCAGCCTGATGCTGGCCAAGGAAGCGAACATCGTGGTGCGCAATCAGGAGTTTGCGATGAACCTGCGCCAGAGCCTGAAACGGGCTATCGCAGATGAGGCAGCAGAGCTGCGGCCGCAAGACTGGCGCAAGCTCTCCTGGCACTCAAGGTTCTTGCGCTGGACCTGTTATCAACTGGTGCGTCTGGCCATCGGCATCGCCGGCCAGGGTGGCAAGCACTGACCCCTGTTGCCTCGGGACCCGGGCCATTTGCCAATGGGAAATGGCCCAGTCCCAGAAGGCCATAAGCGGCATCTGCGCCACTTCCCCGGGCACCGGCTGTCCGAGAAACTGCATGGCGCGCACCAGCAAGGGCACGCCGCCTGTAGATGAAACAGCCGGCGCCAGCGTCTGCTTGGAGAGTTTTTCACCGGCCAGGTTGGTCGCCACCGGCAGATGTGCGTAGCGGACTGCCGCGTAGCCCAGGCGTCGCTGCAGCCATAGCTGGCGCGGGGTCGAGTCGATCAGATCGGCACCGCGGACAACGTCCGTAACGCCGGCTTCGGCATCATCAACCACGACGGCAAGCTGGTAGGCATATTGCCCGTCGGCGCGCAGCAGTACGAAATCGCCGACGTCCCGCTCGAGATTCTGGACACGCCTCCCTTGCACGCGGTCATCAAAACCCAGTTCGAGATTGCCGACGCGCATGCGCCACGCACGTGGACTGCGTCCGGGGAGCAGGCCCTGACGACAGGTTCGGGGGTACACAAGCCCCCCGTCGACCGATGGGTACTCCGCAAAATCGGCAATTTCCCGGCGCGAGCAGGCGCAGGGATAAACATCTCCTTGGTGACGCAAGTGGTCGAGTATCTGGCGGTAGGTTTCCAGCCGGCGCGACTGCCAGACCGGGTCGCCATCCCAGACAAAACCGAAGTCCGCCAACGTACGCAGAATGGCTTCTGCCGCTCCCGGCACATTGCGCGGCGCATCCACATCTTCGATGCGCAATAGCCAACGCCCCCCCGCCGCGCGGGCGTCGAGATAGCTGCCAACGGCAGCAACAAGAGAGCCGAAGTGCAGTGGGCCGGTCGGGGAAGGGGCGAAACGACCGCAGTACCCCGTCACCGCACCGGCCTCACTCCTGCGTGATGCAGCCTCGACCACCAAAACGTTGGTGCTTGCCGGGAAGGGGGGAAAATTCTCTGACACACCACAGTTTCAGAAGTCAAAGGCTGGCATCCGCGCTGGCAACGAGCGGAACCGGCTTCCCGGAGAGGCGGTTTTTTCGACGTGTTCGCTCCGCGATCTGGTGCCAGAGCCACTTTGCGTAAGGGGTCAGCCGGGGGATCTGCAAGTACTCGCGAAAAAACCACATCCTGTCGCTCGTGCTCCAGCATGAGGAAAGCAGGTTCAAAGAATAAAGATCACGCATCGCGCACACGGTCTTGAAAAAACGCCAGCGCGATTTTTCCAGATCGATGACACGCACTTCGATACTGCCGCTGGGATCTACACGCATGAAAATGTGCTTTGGAAAAAAGCAGCTGTGCTGGATATGCTGCGTGTGCATCTTGCGCAAAAGCGCAGCAACCGAACGCAGCACATTGCGGCGAGCAGTCCGCAGCGGCGCCCCCTCTTTCAACCAGTGTTGTACCCGGTCTTCAAGCGATGCGAATCCCGTCAGTTCTTCCGTAATCAGGATCGCGCGCTCATCCTTGCCAACCTTGCGCATGCCAAAGTACACGGGTTCCAGTGTCGGAATACCGGCCTTGCGGTAGTTCATGATGTGGCGGAATTCTCGGAGATACGTTGGTATCCCTCGCAACGGATGCCCGAGTGAGCGCGTACCGTGATTCTCCTGGCGCTTGAGAAAAACTACGCAACGCGTCCCGTCCGGCCGGGTCAGCTCACACCGAGATACCCCGCTCCAGCCACCGCGACGGCGATTTGGCGCCTCGAACCATTCAGCAGAGAAATTCCAGATCGCGTCAAAATCGGCGAGGCCATTGTGCGCCAGTGTTTCTCGCCAACGCTCGTTGAGATAGTTGGTCATACCCCCGCCGCAGTGGTTTAGTTGAAACTCCTACGAACCGAAATCAACGCCTGCAAACTAGACGTTGAACAGGAAGTTGAGCACATCGCCGTCCCTGACGACATAGTCCTTACCTTCAGCGCGCATCTTGCCGGCTTCCTTGGCGCCTTGTTCGCCAGCGTACTTGACGAAATCCTCATAGGCTATCGTCTGCGCACGGATGAAGCCGCGCTCAAAATCGGTATGAATAACACCGGCGGCCTGCGGCGCGGTATCACCCTGATGGATGGTCCAGGCACGCACTTCCTTGACCCCTGCGGTGAAGTAGGTTTGCAGGCCAAGCAGGTGGTAGCCGGCATGGATCAGCCGGTCGAGGCCTGGCTCTTCGAGCCCGAGGTCGGCGAGGAACATCTGTTTTTCCTCTTCGTCGAGATCGGCAATCTCGGCTTCGATCGAGGCGCACACCGGCACCACTTCGGCCTTTTCGGTAGCCGCATGGGCGCGCACAGCGTCCAGATGTGGGTTGTTCTCGAAACCGTCCTCGGCGACGTTGGCGGCGTAGAGCACCGGCTTGGCGGTGATCAGGCAGAACGGTTTGAGACAGGCCCACTCTTCCTTGGACAGATCAAGTGCACGCACCGGCTTGCCCTGGTCGAGCTGGGCAAAGCATTTTTCAAGCACGGCGACCAGAATCTTGGCTTCCTTGTCGCCGGAACTGGCAGGGCGACGATAGCGGTTCAACGCTTTCTCGACAGCGGCCATGTCGGCCAGCGCCAGTTCGGTGTCGATGATCTCAATGTCTCGGATCGGGTCGACCGTACCCGAAACGTGGATCACGTTGTCGTCGGCGAAACAGCGCACCACATGCAGCACGGCATCGGTTTCGCGGATATTGGCCAGGAACTGGTTGCCCAGGCCTTCGCCCTTCGAGGCACCGGCGACCAGCCCGGCGATATCGACGAACTCAGTCACCGCCGGCACCACGCGCTGCGGCTTGACGATCTCGATCAGCTTGGCCATGCGCTTGTCCGGCACTTCGACCACACCGACGCTGGGATCAATGGTGCAGAAGGGATAGTTCTCGGCCGCCACGCCAGCCTTGGTCAGCGCGTTGAAGAGAGTGGACTTGCCGACGTTGGGCAGACCGACGATGCCGCATTTCATGCTCATGGGGAATTCCTTAAATGGGTTTGCCGTGCAGCAACTGCTGTGCTCCGGCGTAGTCGCCGATGGCCAGCTTCGGCCAGGCTAGAAGACAACGATCAAGCGCACGATCGATGGCTTCCTGCTCGTCGGTGCGCGGCCGGTGCAGCACATAATCCGCCACATCCTGCGCCAGATTCAAGCTGCGCGGATGACCGATACCCAGCCGCAAGCGCCAGAAATCAGGCGTGCCCAACTGGGACTGAATGTCCTTGATGCCGTTATGACCACCAGCACCGCCACCCTGCTTGATGCGGATGCCGCCGGGGAGCAGGTCCAGTTCGTCATGCACGACCAGTACTTCGGCCGGTTCGATCTTGTAGAAGCGCGCCAGTGCCGCGACCGATTGGCCGGAGCGGTTCATGTAAGTTGTTGGCTGCAACAACCAGAGTTCACCAGCACGCGCCGCCCGCCCGAGAAATTTCGACTGCGGCGCCAGCGATACCTTCAGCTCGCGCGCCAGACGGTCGACGAACCAGGCCCCGGCGTTGTGTCGGGTATCCTCGTACTCCGCCCCCGGGTTACCGAGGCCGACGATCAGGCGGGGTGCATTCATGGCGTCAGGAACGATGCGCTAGAAATGAAAAACCGCCGCGGGCCTCGTGGCCGGACGGCGGCTTTTTTCCAGCACCGGAGTATCAGGCAGCCGGTGCCGCTTCGGCAGCCGCTTCATCGCTACCGCCCTTCTTGGCGACGATCGAGACGATGACCGGGTTGTCCTGGCCGTGCGAGACGAAGGTAACGCCCTTCGGCAGGGTCAGGTCCTTGACGTGGATCGACTGACCGACCTTGAGTTCCTTCAGGTCGACTTCGATGAAGGCCGGCAGGTTGGCCGGCAGGCAGGAAATATCGAGGTCATTCAGTGCATGGCTGACGAGACCGCCGGAGAGCTTTACGCCCGGGGCGATATCGGCGTTCACGAAGTGCAGCGGCACTTTCTGGTGCAGTTTCTGGTTGGCATCAACACGCTGGAAGTCGACGTGCAGGACGATCGCCTTGTACGGATGCATCTGGTTGTCGCGCAGCAGAACCGGCTGCTTCGTACCGTCGATGTCGAGGGTCAGCACGGAAGCGTGGAAAGCTTCCTTGCGCAGGTTCAGCAGAATGGTGTTGTGATCGAGCTCGATCGCCTCAGCGGCGCCGGTACCACCGTAAACGATGGCCGGGACCTTGCCGGCGCGACGCAGGCGGCGGCTCGCTCCGGTGCCCTGGTCGTTGCGCTTTTGCGCTTTCAGTTCAAATGTCATGATTGCTCCTTGGTACTGCGTACTGCGTTGAGAACCCTCGCCCGCGACCAGGCCAGGGATGAAAAATCATTCAATGAAAAGTGAAGACACCGACTCTTCATTGCTGATGCGGCGAATCGTCTCGGCCAGCAGATCCGCTACCGTCAGTTGGCGGATGCGTGGGCAAGCCAGCGCCTCTTCCGACAACGGGATGGTGTCAGCGACAACCAGTTCATCGAGTTCGGATGCGTTCAGGCGCTCGATGGCGGCTCCGGACAAAACCGGGTGCGTACAGTACGCCAGAACGCGCGTGGCGCCGTTTTCCTTGAGAGCGGCGGCGGCCTTGCACAGGGTGCCCGCGGTATCGACGATGTCGTCCATGATGACGCAGGTACGACCATCGACTTCGCCAATGATGTTCATCACTTCCGAAACATTGGCCTTGGGACGGCGTTTGTCGATAATCGCCAGATCGCATTCGAGGCGCTTGGCCAGCGAACGGGCGCGTACGACGCCGCCATGGTCCGGCGACACGACCAGCAGGTTTTCGTGATTCTGCTTCTGGATGTCTTCGAGCAGGATCGGCAGCGCGTAGATGTTGTCCACCGGGATATCGAAGAAGCCCTGAATCTGTTCAGCGTGCAGATCCATCGTCAGCACACGGTCCACCCCGGCGGCTGCCAGCATGTTAGCCACCAGCTTGGCGGCTATCGGCACCCGCGACGAACGCGAACGACGATCCTGGCGGGCGTAGCCGAAATACGGGATGGAAGCGGTGATACGGCCAGCCGAAGCACGCTTGAGCGCATCGACCATGACCAGCAGTTCCATCAGATTGTCGTTCGACGGGGCGCAGGTCGATTGCAGGAGGAACACATCCTTGCCGCGCACATGCTCGTCAAGCTCGACGCTGATTTCACCGTCGGAGAAGCGGCCGACATTGACTCTTCCGAGCGAGATATGCAGACGCTTGGCCACCTCCGCCGCCAATTTCGGGTTGGCGTTGCCGGTGAATACCATCAAGCTGTCATAGGCCATGTCGTTGCTCCGAGCGTATAAGCGCCGCGCCGCATAAAGCAATACGGGCAGGTCGCAATAACCTGCCCGGATCGGTCTTGAATTCTGTGGCTGGGGAAGAAGGATTCGAACCTTCGAATGCCGGAATCAAAATCCGGTGCCTTGACCAACTTGGCGACTCCCCAGCGGACGCCCAAGAGCCAAGCTCTCGAACGAGGCGCGGATGATACAGGAAAAATCAGGGAGCGCAAAGCCCGATCAACGGATGGGCGGCCAAACCCTGCGCCACCCAGCCCCGCATGCCACGGGGCAGCTGGGCAAGCACCGCTTCGGCATCGCTGCGCGATTCAAATTCGGCAAAGACACAAGCCCCGGAACCCGTCATGCGCACGTGGGCAAATGCAGAAAGCCAGCCTATATATTCAGCGACCGCAGGGTAGAGTTCGGCGGCCACCGGCTCCAGGTCATTGGCACCGAAACCGGGATGCCAATCGTGCACCGCAATCGCCGGCGAATCTCGCCGAAGATGGGGCGTACGAAAAATGGCAGCAGTCGGCACCTGAACCGGTGGTTCCAGAACCACATACCAGGCCGGCGGCAGCTCGACCGGAGTAAAGGCTTCACCCACGCCTTCGGCAAACGCATTGCGGCCGTAGATAAAGATCGGCACGTCGGCGCCCAACGACAAACCCAAGGCCTGCAGACGCTCGCATGACAAACCGAGAGTCCAGAGATGATTCAGCGCCAGCAGCACGGTCGCGGCGTCGGAGCTGCCTCCACCAAGACCTCCGCCCATCGGCAGGCGTTTTTCAAGGGTGATCGTCACTCCCTGGCAGCAGCCGCTTTCCGCTTGCAGCAGCCGGGCAGCGCGCACGGTCAGGTCGGTCGCTGCAGGCACGCCAGGAAGCGGTGTCGCCAGAACCACTTCGGTATCGCTTCGTGGAGAAAACTGCAGCACATCCCCATGATCGACAAAGCGGAACAGGGTCTGCAGCAAATGGTAGCCATCGCCTCGCTGCCCGACGACATGCAGGAACAGATTCAGCTTTGCCGGAGCCGGCCAGCGACTTTGCCAATTCCATTGACTCATGGTGTCCGCCAATCCTCGATGCGCAAGCGCAGCTCCGGGCCACCCTGGCGAGCCACCACGATCAAGGCAGGCAAGGCCTCCACGGTTTCCTGGTCATACTCATAAGTAATAGACCAGCCATCTTCCTCGATACCTAGCGGCCGCCCCAGGCCATCCACCTCGACCCGGGCGCTCACCCCAGCGCGAGCCAGCACCCACGTCGACAGGCGGTCGATCGGCAGCGGATAGCCCAGCACCTCGCGCGTCAGCTGCTGCACATCGGCCGCTTCAAATACTCGCCGGTCGGAAGCAATCAGCCTTGCCCGCTGACTGTCGATCCGGATATCGGCAAGTACCTGACCAAAGGGGGAAGAGAGTTGCAGCGCATCGACACCGACACCATGCTGCCACGACAAGCGGCCGGAATGACGCTCGCTCTCGTGCGTGACCGCAAAGCGCGCCTCCAGGCTGAAATCACGAACCGCCGCACGCGGCAACTGGACCTCGGCGACAGGCACACCGGGGCCGGCGCAGGCAGCCAGCAACGCCAGCACCAAGGGGAATAGATAACGGGTCACAGCGGAGATCAGCGGGCGAATTTCTCGCGAATAGCCTTGAGCACGGCGTTATCGGGATGGCGCTTGGCCGCATCTGCCCAGGTCCGCTGCGCGTCGTCACGACGATCGAGAACCCACAGCACCTCGCCGAGATGGGCCGCTATTTCAGCGTCCTGCTTGATCGCGTAGGCTTTTTCCAGAAAGGTCAGTGCTCCTTGCAGATCACCTTGGCGAAACAGCACCCAACCCATGCTGTCCATGATGAACGGATCTTCTGGTGCCAGTTCTGCTGCCCTGGCGATCAACTGGCGCGACTCGTCGAGACGAATTCCCCGATCGGCCAGGCTGTAGCCCAGCGCATTGTAGGCATGCGCATTGTCTGGCCGCAGTTCTATCACCCGCCGCAAATTCGACTCCACGACATTCATGCGGCCAAGCTTCTCCGCCAGCAGGGCTGCATCGTAGAGCACCTCGGCCTGGTCCGGCTGTTGCGCAATCACCCGCTCCAGCAGCGCCAGCGCCTCCGCGTCCTGCCCGGCATCGCGCAACAGCTGGGCTTCGGCGATGAGGAACTGGGTTTGCGCCGGCGGATAACGCTTGGCGGAAGCTTGCAGATGCTCCTGCGCGGCCGCCAGTCCCGCCCCCTGCTTCACGAGCAGCTGTGCGGTACGAATCTGCGCCGTCGCGTACTGGTCGCCGCTGGCAACTTGCCGGTAGTAGCCGATAGCTTCGGTGTAAGCCTGTCGATCTTCGGCAATCTGCCCCAGGTAGAAGGCAGCAACGCCTTTCTCCGAAGGTTCGCCACGGGCAAGCAGTTTACGCAGCAGCGGCTCGGCAGTGGATACGTCGTTCTGCTGCAACGCCAGGATCGCGACCGGATACATCAGCTCGGGGCTTTCCGGGTTATCGGCAAGCAGCCGATCGAAATGTTTCCGTGCTTCGCCATAACGCTTCTCTGCAACCAGTCCGCGAGCCAGGTGCAAACGGACTTCGCGCGCACTGGAATTGGCTCCAAGAAAGCGTTCCAGCGATTCGAGGGCCGCCGCAGGAGAATCACTCGCCAGCACTTGCGCTTCGAAGAGCGCGGCGAGCTCCCAGTCGGGACGAAGCGTCAGTGCCTTGCGGATTTCCTGCAGCGCTCGCGGCCGCTCACCGGCATGAAAGGCCGCAGTAGCAAGCGCGTAGTGGGCTTCGGCCACTCCCTCATAGGGCGCCACCACCCTTTCCATCATGTGGTAGACGGCCACCTTGTCCTGATAGCGCGCCAGCATGCGATTCAGCCGCATCAGGTTGTCGGCGAGGTTGCCCTTGTCTTTTTCCAGCAGGATCGAAATCTGGGGGCCAAGTTCATCGGCCCGGTTCAGCACCACCAGAATCGCCGCCAGCGTCTGCCGGGCAGTCAGGGAGCCCGGATCAACCTCGACCCATAACTTGGCCGTTTCGTAGGCTACGTCGAAGCGACGACCGACACTGGCCACTTCCGTAGCCCGTTCGAGCACCTTGGGGTCACGCGTGCGATAGCCGAGATCGGCGTAGGCACTGACCGCGAGATCGGGATTGCCCCGCTGCAATGCAATTTCGCCAAGGAGCATCTGATAGACCGCTTGCCCACCCAGAACCGGCCCCGAATCGCTGACAGCCGGCATGGCCGCATTCTTCGCCGTGTTTGCTGGCGCCCTGGGTTTGGCCTTTGCGGGTTTTTCGTTTGCGGGCCTGGCTTTCGCTTTGGCGTCAGCTGCTTCACTGGCCGCCCTTGCCGGCAAGGAGAAAGCCAGCGCCACGGCGGCCGTCATCGTCGCCAGAACGGCCCCTCTTGCTGCGCCCTTGATCGATTTCATGGTATCCCTGCTTGCCCGTGTGGAAGATTGGAAGCTTTCGGGCAATAATGGTTCGGCATGTTATGGTCTTTTTCCACCCGCCTCAAGTCGATCAACGCCCACCCCATGCCGGAACTCCCCGAAGTTGAAGTCAGTCGCCGCGGCCTTGTGCCCTACCTGAACGGCAAGCAAGTCCGCGCCGCCGTTGTCCGCACCCCAAAATTGCGCCACCCGATCCCGGAGGAACTGCCGCAGCGGCTTGCCGGCCGGACCCTGCGAACTATCGAACGGCGCGGCAAATATCTGGTTTTCGACTTCGCTGATAGCTGGCTGATCCTCCATCTTGGCATGTCCGGCAGCCTGCGTCTCGTTGTACCAGGCACACCACCACAAAAACACGACCACTTCGATCTGGAATTCAGCGACACCGTCATGCGCTTTCGCGATCCGCGCCGCTTCGGCACGCTGATCTGGACCGACACGAACCCGAATGCTCACCCACTGCTGGCTGTTCTTGGTATCGAGCCCTTGTCGTCAGCATTTGACGGCAACTGGCTCCATGAGGCGATAAAAGGGCGTAGCGCACCGATCAAACCAGTCCTGATGGACAGTCATCTGCTGGTCGGTGTCGGCAATATCTACGCCTCGGAGAGCCTTTACCGGGCCGGCATCTCGCCCCTGCGCGCAGCCGGCAGAATTGCACACGCCCGCTGCAACACGCTGGCCACCGCCATAAGGGAAACACTGGAAGCGTCGATTGCAGCTGGCGGCAGCAGCGTTCGCGACTATGTACACAGCGACGGCGGCGCCGGCTGTTTTCACCTCACCTGCGCCGTCTATGACCGGGAAGGGCACCCCTGCCCAGCCTGCGGCACACTGGTACGCAGCCTCCGGCAAGCCGGCCGCAGCACTTACTGGTGCCCCCGCTGCCAGCGCTGAAGCGCGTCGAAAGGTCATTGGCAAACAACGCCATCTCGTTGATTTATCGTTG
>Ga0172380_10003672_pt1 | contig 20683 bp, 22 predicted proteins | sample Leawe162metaG_FD_119747 | JGI IMG/M metagenome (GOLD analysis project Ga0172380, IMG submission 119747) | Leachate microbial communities from a municipal landfill in Southern Ontario, Canada - Leachate well 162 metaG | ecosystem: Engineered > Solid waste > Landfill > Unclassified | place... | reverse complement strand
TGTCCTTGCAGCGGCTGGGGGGCGTGGTGGGGGAGAAGTTGCGGCGCCAGCCCTTGGTCGTGGGTGAGGAGGGTGCCATTATCCGCCGCATCGCCTGGTGCAGCGGGGCGGCACAGGATTATCTGGCTGCTGCCATTGAGCTGGGCGTGGATGCTTTTCTCACCGGCGAAGTGTCGGAGCAGACGGTGCATCTGGCACGCGAATCCGGCGTGGCGTTTATTTCCGCGGGCCATCATGCGACGGAACGTTATGGCGTGCAGGCTCTTGGCGCACATCTGGCGCAGCAGTTCGGCATCAAACATCAGTTCATTGAGGTTGAGAATCCTGTCTGATCCTGTATTTTTCTGTATTTGGATGTAAAATCAGAACAATAACAGAGGTTCTTAAAGCCATGTCGCAGAAAAAGCCAAGCTTGTTGATCGTTGATGATGATGCGCTGATTACCGATACCCTGCATTTTGTGCTGAGCAAGGATTTCGAGGTTTACGTCGCGGATTCCCGTACCCAGGCGGCCAGCCTGTTGCGCCAGATGGATCAGCCGCCGCAGCTGGCTCTGGTGGACTTGGGCCTGCCCCCCCTGCCGCATCGCCCGGATGAAGGTTTCAGGCTGATCGGGGATTTGCTGGCGCGTGTGCCGGAAATCAAGATTGTCGTGCTCTCGGGGCAGAATGACGACGCCAACGCACGTCACGCTCGTGCGCTGGGTGCGGTGGAATTTATTCCAAAACCGTGCGAGCCGGGGCGGATCAAGTCGCTGCTGTTCGATGCGCTGCGAATTCATGAGGTGGAGCAGTCAAAGGAGATCGAACCCGGGCGTGGCTGCGATATCCTCGGCGCCAGCCTGAATGCCGAGAAATTGCGCCAGCAGATCAGGCAGTTTGCTGACGCCCCTTTCCCTGTGCTGATCGAGGGGGAGTCCGGTAGCGGCAAGGAGCTGGTGGCAGGATGCCTGCACCGCCTCAGCGTGCGCGCAAAAAAACCTTACCTGGCGCTCAATTGTGCCGCAATCTCCCCTTCCCTGGTTGAACCGACGCTGTTTGGTTACAGCAAAGGGGCTTTCACCGGCGCGACGGCTTCCCGTGCCGGCTATTTCGAGGATGCCAGCGATGGCACCCTGTTTCTCGATGAAATCGGGGAGCTTCCGGTCGAACTACAGGCCAAGCTGTTGCGCGTGCTGGAAAACGGCGAATATCAGCGTGTCGGGGAAACCCAGCCACGGCACAGCAATGCCCGCATCGTTGCCGCGACGAATCGTGATTTGCGCCAGGAAATCAAGGCTGGACGTTTTCGTGCCGATCTCTACCATCGACTCAGCGTGTTTACCGTGAGCGTGCCGCCATTGCGCGAGCTGGGCGGAGATAAAACATTGTTGCTGGAACATTTCCGCAATTTCTATGTGCGCCAGGGGGGAGGGGTGCCGTTTCAGCTCGACCCCGCGGCGCAGCGGGTATGGGATGCCTACCCTTTTCCCGGCAATGTGCGCGAATTGCGCAATATCGTGATCCGGCTGGTCACCAAGCATGCCGGCCAGAATGTGTCGCGCGAAGATTTGCAGGCGGAGCTGGACACCGAGGCGGATACCCTGCCCGAGATGTTGCCCAGTGATCCCGGCGCGATGCAGGAGCTGGCAAGGAAGCATTTGCAGCTGCATGCCAATTTCAACCTCGATCAGACGCTCAAGCAGTGGGAACAGGCCTATGTGGAAGCGGAGCTCAAGCTGACGCATGGCAACCTCAGCCAGGCGGCCAGGCTATTGGGCGTGAACCGCACCACGCTGTATAGCCGGATGCAGACCTACCCTGATCTGGAGCAGTATCAGTAAATGTATCTCTCCCATTTCGGCCTCTCCCAGCCCCCCTTCCGGATTACCGCCCACACCGAATTTTTCTACGGCGGCGGCAACCGCGGCGCCATTCTTGATGCCCTGATCTACGCCATTCGCCAGGGTGAGGGGATAGTCAAGGTCAGTGGCGAAGTGGGAAGCGGCAAGACCATGTTGTGCCGCATGCTGCAGGAGCGCCTGCCGGCGGAAGTGGAGACGGTTTATCTCGCCAACCCCAGCGTTTCCCCGGATGAAATCCTGCATGCCATCGCTTTCGAGATGCAGCTTTCGCTGCCGCGCGACTCGGCGCGCCTGGAAGTCATGCAGGCATTGCAGGAATACCTGGTGGAGCGCCACGCCCAGGGCAGGCAGGTGGTGGTGTTCGTGGAGGAGGCGCAAGGCATGCCGCTGGAGACGCTGGAGGAAATACGCCTGCTCTCCAACCTCGAAACGCAGCATTACAAGCTGTTGCAGATCGTGCTGTTTGGCCAGCCCGAGCTGGACAAAAATCTGGCCCGGACGGAGATTCGCCAGCTCAAGGAGCGCATTACCCACAGCTTTACCCTCAAGCCGCTGACCGCTGCTGAAATCAGGGATTACCTGATGTTTCGTTTGCGCGCAGCCAATTACCATGGACCCGACCTGTTCGGCCCCGCTGTCGTCAAGCTGATCGCGCGGGCATCCAGAGGCCTGACGCGGCGCGTGAATATTATTGCGGATAAAACCCTGCTGGCGGCGTTTGCGGATAACACGCATACCATCAGTCTGAAACACGTGCGGGCCGCGATAGAAGACAGCGAATTCGATTTGTCAGAAAAATCCGTGCCGTGGCCGAAATTTGCCGCCGCATTGGCCTTGCTGCTGGTTGGGGTGGGGCTGGGGGTGGTGTTGCATGGTTTTTTGCAGCCGCAGCCAGGCGGGCAGAATGAACCTGCTGTGGTTTCGGCGCCGCCTGCACCGGCACCCGTTGCTGAAACCGTGCGTACCAACCCTCAGCGGGAAGGGTCCATGGATGCTGCCGATATCGTCACGCAGCGTCTGGCTGCAACTCAAGGCTGGTTGTCCAGGCAGGGGAGCGCAACCAGCAGCATCCAGCTGATGGGCTCCAACGATCTGCGGCAGTTGCGCTGGCAGCTGGCACAAATGGGGCACAACATTGAAATGGATCAGGTTTTTGTGTACCGTACCAAGATAAACGGGCAACCCGCATGGACAGTGCTTTACGGGAGCTTTTCCAGTCGCGCGGAGGCTGCTGCGGCCCTTGCGCATCTGCCTGAGCCGCTCAAGGCAAATCGCCCGATACTGCGCACTCTGCAGGGCGTACGGTCCGAGATTGCGGAGCATCAGTAATGCAGAAAGACAACAACGATAAAGGTTGTGCCGTGGGATATATGACGAACCAGTATGGGTTGCCGCAAATGAAGTGCTGGCAAGGTTTTGGGGCCGTGCTGGGCGTGGCGGTATTGACTGTGGGCTGTGCTCCCAACCAGCCTCCGATCCCGATTTCCCGGAATCATATCCAGGCCGAGCCACAGACCAGGGCGAGCGGCATCCCCGAGCCCGTCAAGGCCGGCGCGTTCGTGCCGCCACCCAGGCCTTCCGCCAAGCCGCAGACCTATAGCGTGGTGGTGAACGAAGTGCCGGTGAAGGAATTGCTCTTTGCCCTGGCGCGCGATTCAAAACTCAATGTGGACATCCATCCGGCGATTCAGGGGCTGGTCACCATGAATGCCGTGAACGAGCCGCTCGATGCCATTCTGGAGCGCCTCTCAAATCAGGTCAGCCTGCGCTACAAGGTTGATGGGAACACCCTTGCCATCACACCGGATACCCCCTACCTGAAAACCTATCGGGTGGATTACGTTAATTTGTCGCGCAACACCACCTCGAATATCGGCGTGTCATCGCAGATCGCCGGCGTGGGGACATCGGCTGCGGGCGGAGCCACGACAGGAGCGACCGGCGCCGGGGTGGGCGGAAACAATTCGGCCACTGCGGTCAAGAGCGATTCCAACAATAATTTCTGGGAGATCATGGGGGATAATCTCCGTCATATTCTCAGTGCTACCCGCTCGGTTGCCAGCACGGCCGAGGAAAAGGCCGCCAGGGCTGAAATCGTGCGTACCGATCGCGAAGATCGCCTGCGTCAGGCGGAGGCCGTGGCACGGGCCGGTTCTGGCGCGCCAGCCCTGTTCTCCAATGTGTTCGGCAATGAAAAAGCATTATCGGTCCTGGGCGATATCAAGGAGCAGGTCATTGTGAATCCGGTTGCGGGTTCGGTTTCGGTGCTGGGAACGGAGCGGCAGCACAAGCTGGTCAAGGAATACCTGGCCAGTGTCGCCAGTTCGTCGCAACGGCAAGTGTTGATTGAAACAACGATTGTCGAAGTGAGCCTGAAAGACCAGTTTCATGCCGGGGTGGATTGGACGAGTGTTGGCCGGGCAACAGGCTTCAACATCAAGTCTGTGCCCAATGCCGCAAACAATCTGGCCGGCAATCTCGCTTCCTTTTTTACCATTGGCTACAGCAGTGCCGGCAACAATCTGACCGCCACGCTCAACCTGCTTGAGTCCTTCGGCAATACGCGCATTCTGTCGAGCCCGAAAATCATGGCTATCAACAATCAGACGGCCCTGCTCAAGGTGGTCAACAACGAGGTGTATTTCTCCATCGAAGTGCAGCAGGGTACCTCTACAACCACGGGCATCATTACCCAGCCCGTCTACACCACCACCCCACATACCGTGCCGGTTGGCGTGGTGATGAGCGTGACGCCGCAGATCAGTGAAAGTGGCGTGGTTTCAATGACAGTGAGGCCCACGATTTCACGGGTTACCGGCTACAAGAACGACCCCAATCCTGCGCTTGCCGTGATAAACAAGGATTTGTCGGAGCTGAACAGAATTCAGAATAAAGTGCCGGAAATTCAGGTGCGCGAGATGGAGTCCGTGCTTCAGGTGAACAGCGGGCAGACAATTATCATGGGCGGTTTGATGCAGGACGATGCCACGCGAAGCAGGGATGGCCTGCCCATCCTGTCTCGACCGGATGGCTGGGGCGCCATTTTTGGCCAGCAGGAACGCAAGATCACGCAGACCGAGCTGGTGATTTTCCTGCGCCCCACCGTTATCACCAATCCCTCTCTCGATAGCGACGAATTGAGCGCTTTCCGCCGTTTCCTGCCGGATCCAAAAGCAGCCGCCCAGCCATGAGCTTGTTGATGAAAGCCTTGAAGAAGGCAGAAGAAAGCCAGCAAGGTGTGCTTGGCGGGCGCGAGCCAACGCTGCAGGAGCTGGCGGCGGAGTTGTCCCTTGAACCCCATGAGCCAGAGACTGCGCCAGGGGTTTCGCCTTCAAGGAAGGCAGCATCCGAACCTCTGCCCGCAGCGTCTTCCCAGGGCGCCGCCAACCTGTTTTCCGCCAAAGAGCCGCGGGATAATAACGGCAAGCGGTTTATTCTGGCCATGTCCGCTGCTGCGCTGCTGTTGCTGGCGGGCGGAGGGGCTTATGTCTATATGGCGATCAACAAGCCCGGCTTGCTGGTTTCCGCCCCGCCGGCCAGTTCACCTTCTTCCGCTCCGGTTGCAGTGAATGCGCCCTTGCTTGCGCTGGAAAATCAAATGCCGCCGCCGGGCGTTGAAGTCTCTCCGGCCGCAATAACGGATGAGGAGCCCAGGCCGCCGCGTTCCGCCGTGGAGTCCGCTCCCAATGCGGCGGCTGTTGCGAAAAACAGGGAAATGCGCGCCGTGGAGGCGGCACCTGAAAGCAAGGTCAAGGTGTCGCACGGCGCCCAGACTGAAATCAACCCTGATCTGGCGCAAGGTTACCAGGCTTTGCAGGAAGGGCGGCTGGAAGCGGCGCAGTCAGCGTATCAGCGGCTATTGCAGCAAGAGCCGCGCAACATGGATGGCTTGCTCGGCATGGCCGCCGTGGCGGTGCGCTCGAACAATCCGGGTGAGGCTGGCAGGCTTTATCTGCGCGCCATTGATGTGGAACCGAAAAATTCCTTTGCCCAGGCCGGTCTCTTGAACTTGCTTGGCAGTGCCGACCCCGCTGGCAGCGAGGCCAAACTGAAGCGCCTGCTGGCGGACCAGCCAAGCGCTTTTCTGTACTTTGCCCTGGGCAATCTGTATGCCGCCGGAGAGCGCTGGCCCGATGCGCAGCAGGCCTATTTCCAGGCCCACCACCTGGCGTCCGCCAACCCGGATTATGCCTTCAACCTGGCGGTCAGCCTGGAGCATATCAACCAGCCCAAACCGGCCCTCACCTATTACCAGCGTGCCCTGCAATTGCTGGGTCGTGATGGCACGGCTGTTTTCGAGCGTGCCGCTGTCGAGGCGCGCATTGTCCAATTGAAGCGGATGGCGGAATAAATGACGGAGCAGCGCAAGAAGCTTCGCCTCGGCGAGCTGCTGGTTCAGCAGGGCTTGATCAGCCAGGACCAGTTGCGCATCGCCTTGATGGAGCAGAGCGAGCACGATATGCCGCTGGGCCGGCAACTGGTGCGCCTGGGCTTTGTCACCGAAGCCATGATCCGCGATATTCTGGCGCATACCATCGGTCAGGAGGGGGTTGACCTTTCCAATGTAGTGGCCGACGCAGAGGCGCTGGGCATGGTGGAGGAGGAATTCGCGCGCCGCTATCGTCTGCTGCCTATCGCTTTCAACCCGGAGCGCAACGAGTTGCTGGTGGCAATGAGCGACGTGTTCAACGTCGTGGCGCTGGACCTGTTGCGCGCCCATCTTGGCGGGCAGATCGAGATCCGCACCATGCTTGCGGGCGAGGCGCAACTGGAAGAGTGCATCGACCAGTTCTACGGCTTCGAACTCTCGGTGGATGGCATTCTGCGCGAGATCGAAACCGGCGAGATCGACTACCAGAGCCTGCAGGCGGGCAACGAGGAATACACCCAGCCGATGGTGCGGCTGGTCGGCGCGCTGCTGGTGGACGCGGTCAAGCGCGGTGCCTCGGATATCCACTTCGAGCCGGAATATGCCTTCCTGCGCATCCGCTACCGCATCGATGGGGTGCTGGAGCAGATTCGCAGCCTGCACAAGACCTATTGGCCGGGCATTGCCGTGCGCCTCAAGGTGATCAGCGGCATGAACATCGCCGAAACCCGGGCACCGCAGGATGGCCGTCTGTCGCTGAACCTGAATGGGCGCCCGATTGATTTCCGGGTGGCGGCACAGCCTACCATCTACGGCGAGAATATCGTGCTGCGCGTGCTGGACCGGGAAAAGTCGATCATCTCCATGGACCGCATGGGTTTGAGCGCGGATACTCAGGTCAAGCTGAAACTGATGATGGCGCGCCCGGAGGGCATCCTGATCGTGACCGGCCCGACCGGCAGCGGTAAAACCACGACCCTGTATTCGATGCTGAGCCACCGCAACGACGAAACGGTGAATATCATGACCCTGGAAGATCCGGTGGAGTACCCGGTCACGATGATGCGCCAGACTTCGGTGAACGAAATGGTGAAAATGGACTTTGCCAACGGCATTCGCTCCATGATGCGGCAGGATCCCGACATCATTCTGGTAGGCGAAGTGCGTGACCGCGAAACGGCGGACATGGCCTTCCGCGCCGCGATGACCGGCCATCAGGTGTTCACCACCCTGCACACCAACTCGGCGCTGGGTGCCTTTCCGCGCTTGCTGGATATCGGTATTTTGCCTGACATCATGGCGGGCAATATCATTGGGGTGATTGCGCAGCGCCTGGTGCGATTGCTCTGCCCTCACTGCAAACAGGCTTATGCGCCGGGTCCGGAAGAGAAACAATTGCTCGGCCTTGCTCCCGAAGCCCAGATGCAGGTCTACGCAGCGAAAGGTTGTAGCCAGTGCAATCATCGTGGCTACAAGGGGCGGATGGCGCTGATCGAATTGCTGCATATGGATGCCGATCTGGACGAGTTGATCGCACGCCGCGCCACGGCACGGGAATTGAGCAGGGCGGCGCTGGAGAAGGGCTTCCGCACGCTGGCGGATGACGGCATCCGGCGCATTCTTGAAGGCGTGACCAGCCTGGCGGAAGTTTCTCGCGTGGTGGACCTGACGGGGCGGCTGCATTGATTTTTGTAGGATGGGTTGAGCGCAGCGATACCCATCGATCATCACGGCAAAATGATGGGTATCGCTGCGCTCAACCCATCCTACGAGCTGAAAGCTCATAAATGCTGACTTTCCAATACAGCGCGGTTGACAAGAGCGGCTCCCCTGCCAGGGGCAAGCTTGCCGCGGTGAACGAGGTGGACCTGGAGCTGCGTTTGCAGCGCATGGGTCTGGATCTTATCACCGCGCGCAAGGTGAATCAGCCGCTGCATGTCGGCAATGGCAATATCACGCGCCAGGATCTTATTACCTTTTGCTTTCACATGGAGCAGCTTTCCCGTGCCGGCATCCCGATTCTCGAGTGCCTGGCCGATCTGCGCGACGGTATTGAGCAGCCGCGCTTCCGCGAGATTCTGTCGGGAATTCTGGAAGACATGGAAGGGGGTAAAACCCTGGCGCAAGCCATGGCTGGCTATCCCATGGCATTCGATAATCTGTTCGTCAGCCTGATCAAGGCCGGCGAGCAAAGCGGAACCATGACGGAAGTGTTTGAAAACCTCGCCACCACCCTGAAGTGGCAGGATGAGCTGGTGGCCCAGACCAAGCGGCTGCTGATGTACCCGGCGCTGGTGTTCGTGGTGGTGGGCGGAGTGATCGTGTTCCTGATGATGTACCTGGTGCCGCAACTGGTCTCTTTTCTCAAGAACATGGGGCAGGAATTGCCGTTCCAGACCCGGGCGCTGATTTTTCTGTCCGATGTATTCGTCAACTACTGGTATCTGGTGTTCGGTTTGCCCATGGTCGCGCTGGCAGTGGCCACGGTGATGGTCAAGAAGAATCCGCGCGCGCGTTACTGGTGGGATTATGCCAAGCTGCGCACGCCGTTTATCGGGCCAATCTTGCAGAAAATCATTCTTGCCCGCTTCGCCAACTTTTTTGCCCTGATGTACCGGTCAGGCATTTCAATTCTGGACGCAATGAAAACCAGCGAGGGAATTGTGGATAACCGCGTTATCGCCGACGGACTGGCGCGCGCCGGGCAGCAGATCAGTTCTGGCGACAGCGTGGCGAACAGCTTCGAAAATCTGGGCATGTTCCCGCCCCTGGTGGTGCGCATGCTGCGTGTGGGCGAGACAACCGGGGCGCTGGATACGGCATTGCTCAACGTGACTTATTTTTACAATCGCGAAGTCAAGGAGTCGGTCGAGAAGCTGCTCAAGATGCTTGAGCCCGCCTTGACAGTGATTATGGGACTGGTGCTGGCGGTGATCATGTTCTCGGTGCTGACGCCGATTTACGATATATTGGGCAAGATGAAGTTTTAGGGAGGGATAAGGCGTGAGGGGTGAGGGGTGAGGCGTAAAGTCAGAGTCAGCACGGGTTCGGTGAGATGAGCGCAAAAATCATTGTCTGCGTGACCTCTCAAGGTGCCATCGGCGCTCTGTTCGAGCATGGCAAGCTGGGCCCGTGCCGGAAATTCGCTGCCACTGAAGCGGGTCAGCGGGAGTTCGGTGATCTGCTGCACTCGTATCCGGCTGCCCCGGTCTATCTGATGGTCGACTCGGTTGAGGAAGATTATCACGTTGAAGTGCTTCCTCACGTCTCCGGCTCTGCCCGCAATGAGTTGCTCCAGCGCAAGCTGAAACAGCTTTATCGCAATACGCCTTATTACACGGCCTGGATACAGGGGCGTGATTCGGGCAAGCGGCGTGACGACCGCTATCTGTTTGCGGCGCTGACCAATAGCGACATGCTGCGTCCCTGGCTGGATGTGCTGCAACTGCACCAGGCGCCGCTGGCGGGTATTTTCCTGCTGCCCATGGTGAGCCAGGAATTGCTTGCCCTGCTCAAGCTGTCGCAGCCGGATGTCCTGCTGGTGAGCCGGCACCACGAAGGTTTGCGCCAGAGCTACTTTCAGGGCGGGCAATTGAAGGCCAGCCGTCTTGCCGTGGTGGGTACGGAAAATGCCGCCGCCTCCCTGGTAGCGGAAATAGGTAAAACCCGGCTCTATCTCAACAGCCTGCGTCTGGCTGCGCGGGAATCGCGGCTGGCCGTGTTGCTGCTGGATTCCGATGATTCCATGGAAGAAGTTCAGCAGCGCCTGCAGGCTGATCCATCATTTGCTTGCCAGCGTTTGACGCGGCAAGATTTGCATTCCCGCCTCAAAAGCATCCCGTCGGGGAGCTGCCCTTACACCACGCATATGACCGTGCTTGGCCTGCGCCAACCGGCCTGCAACCTGGCGCCGGCCAGTTCGACGCGCAGCCATTGGCTCCACCAGCAACGGCGCGCGCTGTATGGGGCGAGCGCCGTGGCGGCGGCAGTGTCCTTGATGTGGGCCGGCGCGAACCTCTTCCAGCAGTATAAACTCGATGGCGAGGCACGCCAGCTTGCAGGCCAGACACAAGACCAGCTGGCGCGTTATGTCGAAGTGACCAAAACCTTTCCCCTGTCTCCGGCATCGGCGGACAATCTCGAGAAAGCGGTGCAGCTGGCTGATCATCTGAAACAGGATAACCGCACGCCGGAACGCATGATGCGGGTGGTAAGCCGGGCGCTGGAAACCAGCCCGGAGATCGTATTGACGCGTTTGAACTGGAAATACGGCGTACCCGGAGAGAGCGCAGACAAGGCGCAATCTGTGGCGCCAGCGGCGGCGGGTGGCAGCTGGCAGGAGTGGGGGATGGTTGAGGCGGAAGTCCGGCCGTTTCATGGCGAATACCGCGCCGCGATGGCCGGTATCAACCGTTTTGCAGACAAGCTGATGCAGGATCCCGACCTCGCCAGCGCCAGCGTGATCCAGATGCCGCTCAACGTGCATTCAGCCTCGGCACTGAGCGGCAATACCCTGGACACGGCCAGCACGGATAGCGTGCGCGCCGAATTCAAGCTGAAACTGGTGTTAAAGGCGCGACCATGAAACTGACCGTTGCCGACTGGCATTTTCTGCGCGCCCCCTTGCTGGCCTTGCTGGCAACCCTGCTGCTGGGCGCAGCGCTGGTGTTTTTTACTTACCAGCAGTTCAAACAATCCACGGTTGCATTGAAACAGCAGCAGGGCGCCCTGCAAGAGGCACGCAACCGCCTGCACAAATCGGGTGATGAAAAAGACCGGATCCTGCGCTACCGTGCTGCCTTTCTCTCCTTACAACAGCATGGCTTGATCGGTGAAGAGCAGCGCATCAACTGGGTGGATGCCCTGCGCGCCGCGAGCCTGCAACTGAAAATGTTCGGCGTGAACTACCAGATCGAGGCGCAGCAGGCCTACCAGTCCCCCGCCGTCACGGATGCCGGGCCATACCGTCTGCGCCAGTCGGTGATGAAAATCAATATGGGCCTGCTGCATGAAGAAGATCTGCCGCGCTTCATGACGGCTCTGGCAGACTTGCAGGCGGGCTTCTTCATCATCAGGGAATGCGATATGCAGCGCCAGGGTTCGGCAAGGAACGAGGCTACCGGAGTGCAGCCGCACCTCAACGCCGACTGCAGCCTCGCCTGGCTGAGCATGAGCGAAGGCAAGGGGGAGGAGCGGCCATGAAGCGCCTTTCTGCCTTGCTGGCTTTGGGAATATGGGCGCTGGCTCCCGCTCCTGGATATGCGGACGAAGCCCTGGGGCGGCTCTTCTACACGCCAGAACAGCGCGCCCGGATGGATGTGGCGCGCCAGCATGAGCGCAGCGTCAGGATCGATGAAGAGGAAAGCACGCCCCAGTCCGCCAATATCCTGCTCAACGGGGTCATCACCCGCAGCGATGGCAAATCCACGCTATGGATCAATAACCGCCTCCAGAACGAGGCCTCCCCGCCCGCCGTCGTGGGCAAGGGGGGAGAGGTCAGGGTTGTCACGCCAGGCGCAAAACAGTCCGTCCCGCTCAAGGTCGGGCAAAGCATCGACATGAACAGCGGACAGGTGGAGGAAGTCTACCGTCGACCACCACTTGCTCCCGCAAAAGAAATTCCGCCTTCCGCAACCCCTCCCGGCGCTGCAAAGCCACCCGTTTCCCCCGGCCGCCAGGATGACCTGCCCGCCGATGCTCCGGGCGAGTCCCCCCCGCTGCGCTAGGACAGGATCATGCCTGTCCGCCAGAAATACCGTTTTTCGTCATCCCGCCGCCAGCACGGCGCGGTGTTGATGCTGCTCTTGCTGCTGGTCAGCGTGGGGGCGCTGGCGGTGTTTGTGAGCAGGCTGAATAGTGCGGCCCAGCAGCAGGAACAGGACCGGGTTACCAGTGAGGCGCTGGCGAAAGCAAAAGAGGCGCTGATTGGCTTTGCTGCTGGCATGGATATAAGCACCACCGGACGGCCAGGCGATCTTCCCTGCCCAGACATCAACAACGACGGCATTGCAGAAACAGGTTGCGGCAACGCATCCGGCAGTACCGGACAAAGCCTGCGACTGGGACGTCTGCCCTGGAAAAGCCTGGGCCTGCCCGACCTGCGGGACGGTTATGGCGAAAGATTATGGTATGCGGTTTCCAATAACTTCAAGAAAAATATACGCACCGCCACTCTCAACAGCGACACGCCTGGCACAATCACCGTCCGCGATTCCACGGGTACTGTCGTCAATGATGGGGGCAATTTTACCGCCGCCATTGCGCTAATCATCTCCCCAGGCCGCGTACTCACCCGTCAGGATGGTGTAAGCCAGATCCGCGATGCAGCCAGTGCCAACAACCCCGTTAATTACTTGGACATCGGCAATGGCGAGGATAACGCCGTGTTTGTGGATGGCGGTACTGATGGATTTATCAGCGGGGACGTGCGTGATGCCAATAACCTGATCGTGAATGACCGGGTTCTGGCTGTTACCTACGACAAGCTGATGCCTATACTGGAGCAGCGCGTAGCGCGCGAGGCGTTCAATTGTCTCAAGGATTACGCTTCAGACCCACTCAACCTGGGGCGCCTTCCCTGGGCAGCAGATATGCTGGCTTCAGCGGGTGGTAACTATTCCGATATGACGAATACTCGCTTCGGTCGCTTGCCCGACACTTTCGTCAACACCGTTGCAGATAGTAGTGGAAGTAATCCGATGAAGAATGGTTGGACAGCCTCGTGCAATCTCAATTTGGGGTCGTGGTGGAACAACTGGCGCGAAATGGTTTTCTATGCTGTCGCCGACGCATATAAACCCAGCCCCTTGCCACCCCTTCCTTCCTGTGGCACTTGTTTGACCGTCAACCCGCCCTCTGCCGCAGCCGACAAGCAGTTCGCGGTGTTTATGGCGAGAAAGCGGCTTCCCGCTATCCCAGGGGGACAGCCGCGCACTTCCAGCGCCGAAAAGGGCTCTATCGCCAACTACCTGGAAGGTCAGAACTCCACAACGCTTGACGATGTATTTGAACGAAACTCGATAACCTCATCATTCAACGATGCCACCCTATTCGCGCCATAATTTCTGCATTATGGGAAGAAACTTTATGAATAAGCAGAAGTAGGGTGGAAACGCTGCGCTTTTTCCACCCTACATGAATTTTTTGTTCTGTATGCAACTCCTGTGGCTACCGCTTCAAAAAGAGACCGGCTGTTTTTCATGAAGTGAAGCAAAGAGCATGGAGATTTGTCATGCAACTTGCCGTGCATAGTATGGTCAGATAAGATGGTCACTTCTAGGGGGTCAACATGAGCCAATTCAATATCGCGGAAGCAAAATCCCATTTCTCAGAACTGGTGAAAAAAGCCTTGCTTGGCGAGGAGGTGGTGATCGCCAAGGATAACAAGCCGATTCTGAAACTGGTTCCGGTAAAAGCGGCAGGCAAGGATCGGATGCCAGGGACAGCGCTAGGCAAGATTGTGCATATTGCCCCTGATTTTGACCAGACACCGGAAGACTTTCAGGGATATGTTTAATGCGCCTGTTGCTTGATACCCACGTTTTTCTGTGGTGGATCAACAACGCGCCGGAGTTGTCGGCCAAGTCTCGGTCCGTGATTGGCAAGGGGCAGAACGAGTGTTTCCTGAGCGTTGCAAGTTGCTGGGAAATGGCAATCAAGTCGAGCACGGGCAAGCTGGGATTGTCGCAACCTCTGGAACGCTTCATCCCGGAGCAGCTTGCCGCCAATGGTTTCCGCCTGCTTGAAATTGATTTTCGCCATGTGGCGAAGGTCGAGACCCTGCCTTTTCATCATCGTGACCCTTTTGACCGGCTGATCGTGGCGCAGGCAATGAGCGAGAAGATGCCCATCGTTTCAGCCGATGCGGCTTTGTCCGAATATGGCATCAAGCGAATCTGGTGAATTCTGGTGAATCAATACATTGACCGTGAGACTGGCTTCTCCCTGATCGAACTGGCGATCGTGCTGGTTGTGGTGGCCTTGCTCCTGGGCGGTTTGCTGGTGCCGCTGACCATGCAAATCGAACAGCAGAAAATCAGGGAAACACAGAAGGCTCTGGAAGAAGCCAAGGAGGCGCTGATCGGTTATGCCGCCAGCCAGAATCCACCGCACCTTCCCTGTCCGGACAAGACTGGCGGCAGCGGCGCAGGAATTGCCAACGATGGCCTGGAAGATTTTGATGCTGCCACAGGCTCATGCTCATGGCCTGAAGGCAATATCCCCTGGGCCACGCTCGGGGTGGCGGAAGTGGATGGGTGGGGTAACCGGATTCACTACAGAGTTGAGGCCGCTTTCTCCAACCGTTCGCCATTGGTAACCTTCTCGCTGGCCTTGACCGGTAACTTGCGCGTCTGCCAAACAGCCGCCTGCACGACGATTGTTGCCAACACTTTGCCTGCGGTTGTCCTTTCCTATGGGAAAAATGGCTTCGGCGCCATCAACACTGCCGGCAACGTCAACCTTGCTCCCACGAGTGTCGACGAGCTTGCGAACACAGATTTAACCGCGGATTTTGTCAGCCGCACCCAATCCCCACAAGGAAGCCTCGCTGGAGAATTCGACGACATCGTGACCTGGCTTTCCCCTAATATCCTGTTCAACCGCATGGTGGCGGCAGGAAAATTGCCTTAAGGGGCTTATTACTCCCCCGCCACCGTCATCTGCCCCACCAGTATCGAGCCGCACTGTCTTGCGCCGCGCACCAGCACGTCGTTGCCCACGGCCACGATGTTGCGGAACATGTCCTTGAGGTTGCCGGCGATGGTAATTTCTTCCACCGGGTACTGGATTTTTCCGCCTTCCACCCAGAAACCCGCCGCGCCGCGCGAATAGTCGCCGGTGACGGGGTTCACGCCCTGCCCGAGCAGTTCGGTGACCAGCAGCCCGCGATCCATGGTTTTCAGCAGGGCGGCGAAGTCCTGGCCGGTGTCCGCCAGGATCAGGTTGTGGCTGCCGCCGGCGTTGCCGGTGCTGGTCATGCCCAGCTTGCGCGCCGAGTAGCTGGAGAGGAAATAGCCCTGCACCACGCCGTCCCTGACCACGTCGCGGCTTCTGGTGGCGACGCCTTCATTGTCGAAGGGGCTGCTGGCGAGCCCTTTTTTCAGGTGGGGCAGTTCCTGCAACTGGATGATGGGGGTGAAGATTTCCTTGCCCAGGCTGTCGAGCAGGAATGAGGATTTGCGGTACAGGCTGCCGCCGCTGACCGCGCCGACAAAGCTGCCGAGCAGGCTGGAGGCCAGAGAGGCCTCGAACAGCACCGGCACCTGCATGGTCTTGAGCTTGCGCGCGTCGAGGCGGCGCACGGTGCGCTCGCCCGCCATGCGTCCCACGGCGGCGGTATTGTCGAGATCAGCGGCGGCGCGCGCGGTGGTGTACCAGTAGTCGCGCTGCATGCCGTGATCCGATTCCGCCACCACTGCACAGCTGATGCCCTGGCGCGTGGTGGGGTAGCCGCCGATGAAGCCGAGGCTGTTGGCGTACACGAACAGGGATTCGTGGGTGGAAACCGAGGCGCCTTCCGAATTGTTGATGCGCGGGTCCACGCCCAATGCTGCCGCTTCGCACTCCTGCGCCAGCAAAATGGCCTGTTCCACCGGCAATGCCCAGGGGTGGTAAAGGTCAAGTTCGGGGATTTCCTTTGCCAGCAGGGCTTCGTCGGCCAGCCCGGCAAAGTCATCGCTGGCGGTGTGCCTGGCAATGCTGCAGGCTGCCTTGACGGTGTCGCGGATGGCGTCCGGCGACAGGTCTGAGGTGCTGGCATGTCCGCGCCTCTGGCCGAAGTAAACGCTCACGCCGAGGCCCTTGTCGCGGTTGTATTCGATGGTCTCCACTTCGTTGTGGCGCACCGTGACGTTCTGGCCGAAACTCTGCGAGACTTCCGCTTCGCAGGCGCTGGCGCCAGCTTTTTTGGCCTGATTCAGGATGTCCTGGGAAATTTGCTGGAGGGTGTCGAACGAATGGCTAAAGCGGGAATCCTGCACGGTGACCTCGGGGATATGGTTTGCGACGGCGGTACTCTTCAACTCCTAACCCCCCTCGATCCCCTCTTGTCAGGGGGGAGGGCTGCGTGATCCTCCCCTGACAAGGGGAGGATGGGAGGGGTTGAAGGGGTTAAAAGGCTGAAATGCGGTTATGATAACAACTTTAATCAGCGAAGCGAAACCATGCAGGACAGCGATCAGCCGGAACAGGAAGAAATCAGCAGGTCCCAGCGCAAGCGCGATGTGGAAGCCCTGCAGGAGATCGGCGAAAGACTGGTGACGCTGAACGCTTCCCAGCTCGGCCAGCTCGGTCTCCCCGACAACCTGCGCGAGGCGGTGAAGGAGGCCAAGCGCCTGACCGCCAACGGCGCGATCCGCCGCCAGAAGCAATACATCGGCAAGCTCATGCGTAACGTCGATCCTGAGCAGATTCAGGCAAAATTTGCGGAATGGGACGGCAAAAGCCGCGAACAGGCCGCCAAGTTTCATCAGCTGGAGCGCTGGCGCGACCGGCTGCTGGCTGACGACAAGGTCATCAGCGAGTTGGTGCTGGCCCATCCCCGCGCCGACGTGCAGCGCCTGCGCACCCTGATCCGCAATGCGCACAAGGAAGAGGCTGCCGCCAGGCCGCCCAAGAGCAGTCGTGAGCTGTTCAAGGAACTGCGCCTGCTGATGCTTGCGGAAGCCGCGCCGGTTCAGGACGCAGACAGCGAAGACCAAGACTATTCTCATCAGGAAGATTGACCATGCCCGTGAATCTAGCGCCGCTTCAGGCGGACCAACTGTTGCCCGTGCAGGGCGTTTCCCTCGGCATCGCCGAAGCCGGCATCAAGAAAGCCAATCGCCGGGATCTTCTGGTCATGCGACTGGGAGACAAGGCCCGCGTGGCCGGGGTGTTCACCCTGAACCGCTTCTGCGCCGCGCCGGTGACGCTGTGCCGGCAGCATTTGAGTGGCGGCAAGGCCATCCGCGCGCTGGTGGTGAATACCGGCAACGCCAACGCCGGCACCGGCGATGAAGGCATGCAGCGCGCCCGCCAGACCTGCGCTGAAGTGGCGCGCCTGCTGGCTTGCGGAGAAGATCAGGTGCTGCCCTTTTCCACCGGCGTGATCCTGGAACCGCTGCCGGTGGACAAGATCATCGCCGGGCTGCCCGCCGCCGTGGCGAACCTGAAGGAGGCCAACTGGTTCGACGCCGCCCACGCCATCATGACCACCGACATCCAGCCCAAGGCCCTGTCGAGGCAGATCGTCCTGGGCGGCAAGACGGTGACCATCACCGGCATCGCCAAGGGCTCCGGCATGATTCACCCCAACATGGCCACCATGCTGGGCTACGTCGCCACCGACGCGTCCGTCAGCCAGACGCTGCTGGAAGGGCTGGTGAAACATGCCGCCGACCAGTCATTCAACTGCATCACGGTGGACGGCGACACCTCCACCAACGACTCCTTTATCCTCATCGCCAGCGGCGAGGCAGGCACGCCGGAAATCACTGACGCCGCGAGCGCCGAATACGCCGCCCTGCGCGATGCCGTCGCCGAAGTGTCGCAGGTGCTGGCCCAGGCCATCGTGCGGGACGGCGAGGGCGCGACCAAGTTCATGACCATTGCCGTGGAAGGCGGCGCCAGCGCAGCCGAATGCCGCCAGGTGGCTTACGCCATCGCCCATTCGCCGCTGGTGAAAACTGCCTTCTTCGCTTCAGACCCGAACCTGGGGCGGATTCTTGCCGCGATTGGTTACGCGGGCATTGCTGATCTGGACGTGGATAAAATCAGGCTCTACCTGGGCGACGTGCTGGTGGCGGAGAACGGCGGACGCGCATCAAGCTACCAGGAACAGGACGGCCAGCGCATCATGAAGGCGCCGGAGATCACCGTGCGCGTCCAGCTCGGGCGCGGTGCCGCCGCCGCCACGGTATGGACCTGCGATTTTTCCTACGACTACGTGAAGATCAACGCCGAATACCGCAGCTGATGTCATTGCGAGCGCAGCGAAGCAATCTGGATTTAAAGCGGGATTGCTTCGCTGTGCTCGCAATGACCGGGCTTAGGTGGCGTGCTTCGCCAGGAATTTGTCCAGCTGGCTGGCAAATGCCATCCGGTCGCTCTGGCTGAAGCTGGCCGGGCCGCCGGTTTCCACCCCGCTGTTTCGCAACTGTTCCATGAAATTGCGCATGCTCAGATGCTCGCGGATATTGTCCGGGGTATAGAACTCGCCCCGCGGATTCAGCGCGTGCCCTCCGCGCGCAATCACTCCCGCTACGAGCGGGATGTCCGCAGTGATGACCAGATCCCCCGCCTCGATTTGCTGGACGATCTGATCATCGGCCACGTCGAAACCGGCCGGCACCTAGATTGCCCGGATATGGCGTGAAGGCGGCGTGCGGATCAGCTGGTTGGCAACCAGCGTGAGCGAAACCTGCGCCCGTTCCGCGGCGCGGAACAGGATTTCCTTGATAACGTTGGGGCAGGCGGCGGCATCGACCCAGATCTGCATGGAATGGGTCCGGCTTAGGGATTTTGGGTGCTATACATGGGGGAAATCCGGGTTGTGGGCTACTTCCCAGAGAAACCCGTCGAGGTCGGTGAAATAGCCCGAGTAGCCGCCCCAGCCGGTAGGCTGCCCGGGTTTGACCACTTTTGCGCCATGGTTGGCGACATGCGCAAGCAGGGCGTCAACTTCCGCCGGGGAGCGTACGTTGTGCGCCAGGGAAAAGCCCCGGAACCCCGACCCTTCCGGCGAGAGCCCCGCATCAGCCGCCAGATTCTCGCGCGGCCACAGCGCCAGCCAGGTTTGCCCAAGCTCGAAGAAAGTGATGGATTGGGGTGTCTTGAGCCGTGGCAGGCCCAGGCACTCCTGGTAGAACCGGGTGGCGCTCTCAAGGTCGGCTACGCCAAGCGTAATCAGGCTGATTCTGGGTTCCATTGCTTTCTCCGGAGACTGCTCAGTGGGAATGGCTGTTACACCATCATTCGTCGCGCCATTTTCGATAAACGGACGGGCCAAATATGATCAATAGCGCAACCGTGCCAGCTATGTAAAAAATCAATTTCTCGTCCGGGATGCCAAATAGGTTGATTGGCAAACCAAGCAGGCAGCCAAGTGGATATAGCGCCAAGGCAACGGCCAGCCCGGCAATAATAGCGGCAGACCCTTTCATCTCCCGGATTGTCCTTCTTCGAAGCATGTCAAAGGGCAGGCCTCTGATTTCATCTTTAGAAAGATTTTTATTGTCGTACAGACGGTGCCCGCCATTCTGCCCAAGGGTGAAATGGACAATGATGGCGGGCACGAAAATGGCCACCGCCAGCCAAAACAGAAATGATTCAAGTGTCCAGTCATTCATGAACGTACACCTCGCCTGGTGGCTGCCCAATGGGGGAGATAAGCGGCCGCCTGAGCCCGAAGGGCGGGCGCTTGCTTGCTTATTGACGCTCCCATGACTCTACCTGGCCTGCACGCACCTCAAACATGGGGTGTGGCTCTGGCGTTATCGTTTCATGCCATTTCTGATAGAGCACGGAGTTGCGTGCTTTCAATTTGTTCATCAGGTGGGCCCACTCGTAGTCCAATTGTCCGGACGTAACCACCAGCGTTGCCGGCTCCGCTGCAAGCTGAATCTTGCTCTTGTCAAAAGCATACCCACGCGCCACCGCCTCCGCATAAATGGCTTGTAGATACAGAGACATGGCAGCGAGTGGCGTTGCGTGGTTCTTGAAACGTTCGAGCTGCGGATGGCTGCGGTAGCCGCGCGTTTCTCCACGCAGCACAGCTTTCGCCAGGAGCGCTTCCCGCCAAAGCGCTACAAGACCTTGCGGATCAAGGTATTTCGGATGAAGAGACCAGAGTCGCATGTTCTTAAGGCACCAAACGTAGAAGTCACCGGCGCTGCGCGGTTTTCTCGCGCTGCCGGGTTGGGGTTTGGCCATCAACATAAGCGTCGAGAAGCCGCCGAATCATGCGTTGGTACTGAGTGTGATGCTTTGTAGCCTCCGATTTGAAGAACTCGATACTCTTCTTGCTCAGAGCCAGAGTTACTTTCACGCCTTCTTCGCGAAATGCCAATTCGGCTGGCGAAGGGAGAAAGTCGGGAACCACCTGAACCTTGCCAAGAGGTTCATCGGTGTATTTGATTTTATTTCCGGCTAACGCCTGCTTTGCAGGTATTTCCCTACTCTGAGACTTTTTTTTCGCGCTCATAGATCGCCTTTCCTTTGCGCCAATAACCGGCGCCGATGATTCGAATAACCGAAGCGCGGTAAGTGAACCGCACCGTGAGCACACCGCCATCAACTTCGCCAAAGCAATAGAACCGCTCCTCGGTCTGGCTGTGAGTCTCGTCCTTGGCAATCACGCGCTGCGGGTCCGCAAAGGCGTATTGGGCGCGGGAGAAAGAGACTCCGTGTTTTCCCTGATTCTCGGCGCCCTTATCGGGATCCCAATCAAAGCAAGTTTTTGCCATGGGCGCAGAGTAGCACTAGCCCATACA
>Ga0172380_10003671_pt1 | contig 20688 bp, 16 predicted proteins | sample Leawe162metaG_FD_119747 | JGI IMG/M metagenome (GOLD analysis project Ga0172380, IMG submission 119747) | Leachate microbial communities from a municipal landfill in Southern Ontario, Canada - Leachate well 162 metaG | ecosystem: Engineered > Solid waste > Landfill > Unclassified | place... | reverse complement strand
GTCAAGGCAGCCTCCCGCCACTTGCGCAGTGTCCAGAAACAACCCGATCGTGTTCGTCGCTACTTTCAACATGTCCCCGTTCGCTATGCCGCCTGATTCAAGTTCATCGAAGCCGGATCAATAATTTCAAACAGCTTAACGACACCAAGGGCCATGATGCCGGGGACGCGGCACTGCTAGCAACTGCTCGGGCTCTCTTCAGTGCTTTGCGGGCCAGTGATCGCGTGGCGCGATTAGGTGGTGACGAGTTTTCCGTCCTGCTCCCGGAAATAGGATACGACGCAGCGGTGGACACGGCACGGAAGGTTTCCGCCGCGGTGAACGTCGCGCTTGAGAGCTTTCGGCCGGTAAGCGCAAGCATAGGCGTAGCATGGTTCGGAGACGCAGATCGTCTGTTCCCGGAGATCCTGAAGGCGGCCGACGAATTGATGTATGAGGTCAAGGCGAGCGGCAAAGCAAGTATGCGCTCGCGGCGCTATACTGAGGCGAAGAAGACCGCCTCTCAAAGCCAGGAATGAGCCATGCTGCTACTCACCATCGCTGCGCTGTTCATCGCCACAGGCGTCGTTTTTGCGCTTCAGAACAACATTTCAGTTGCTGTGACATTTCTCCAATGGCGTTTCGACGGTTCCCTCGCCATGGCGCTGCTGCTGGCGTTGGCCGCCGGCACAATCATCGGGCCTTGTTGTCCACACCTGCGACCATGCGGCGACGGTGGCAGTTGAAACGCCATCGGCGCACAATCGCCGAACTCGAAGGGGAAATCGGCGACCTGAAGAGACAGTTGGAGAGACCGCGGGAGGGCGACTCCGCGCAGCAGGTCCCGCCCGAACCGCCAGCCTACGTCGGACTGAAGACACTGATGGGGGGCGCAGTGAGAGTCGCGACCCCTGACAGCTGGGCTCGCGCCAAACGGGCAGCCAGCAGGAAGTCGCGCATGATGACCCTGCTGTCGAGCAGGTCCGGAAAAGCGCCCTGTAATTCCGGATGCCACTGGCAGCCGAACATGTAGCCGCTGCCCAGCCAGCGGATGGCTTCGATCACCCCGTCGTCCACGACGCGCGCTTCCACCGCCAAGTCGTTGCCGAGATTCCTGATGGCCTGGTGATGAATGCTGTTGACCCGGCAAACCGGCTGACCCGGAAACAGCCCGGCCAGACCCGACCCGGCGGCGATCTCGATGTCGTGATGGAGTCCGTCGTAGAGAACGTCGTCGCGATGCAGACCCGCCTCGGGATATTGCGCCGAGAGGTCCTGGTACAGCGTTCCGCCGCAAGCCACGTTGATCAATTGCGCGCCGCGGCAGATGCCCAGAACTGGCTTGCCCTGAATCACGAATTCCCAGACCAGTTCGATCTCGAACATGTCGCGCACGCGGTCGCCGCTCCACTCCGGACGCGACGGCGCCTCCCCGTAGCTCTCCGGGCTGACGTCGGCGCCGCCCTGCAGCACCAGACCGTCCAGCGCCGACAAATAGTCGCGCACGAAAATCGCACCGCGTCGCACTTCCGCGTCCTCACCCAGGGTGGGAATCATGAAGGCGAGCGCGCCGTCGCGCATGATCCAGTGCGCGACCGACTGTTCGAGATACTGCAGCGTCTTTCCGGGGAAGCCCAGTTCTTTCGGCGGCGAGTGCAGCAGCCGCGCCGAGAGGCCGATGCGCAGCGGTTGCTCGCTCATGGGTTCACGCTCTCCAGCGATCGCATTGGCCTTGAACGACTTCCGGCAGAGCGCGCGTCGTCCGCCAGGCGGCGCGCAGCTGGGAGGCGTCGTTGTGGCCGGCGACCACATCGTCGCGCAGAGCCCGGCAGGCGCCGTCGGCGTGGAGTTCGATGGCGTGCTGCTCGATGCGTTCGAAGGTCTGCAGCATGTCTTCGGCGATGCTGCGATGTTCGTGGCTGCGCGGATCGACGTAGGTTCCGCTGTAGCCGAAGCGGCAGGCCTGGAAGCGGTTGAAGGTGTAGACCAGGTAATCGTCCTCGACCGGGCGGAAGGGTCGCTCGACCATCAGATAGCGGGCCAGGCTCTGGATGTAGGCGGCGATCTGGGCCGCACGCTTCACCGTCAGCGGGGTATCCATGACGCGCACCTCCACCGTGCCGTACTCCGGTTTCGGCCGGATGTCCCAGTAGAAATCCTTCATGGTCTTGACTACGCCGGTGGCCGCCATCTTCTCGAAATACCTGCCGAAGTCGCTCCAGGTCTCGACGAAAGGCGCCCGCCCGCTCAGGGGAAAGGCGAACACCGAGTTCAGGCGCGCCGACTGGAAGCCGGTGTCGTCGCCCTGCACGAAGGGCGACGAGGCGCTCATGGCGATGAAGTGCGGGATGTAGCGCGACAAGCCGTGCAGGACGTACAACGCCACGTCCGGTCCTGGACAGCCAATGTGCACGTGCTGGCCGAAGATGGTGAACTGCTTGGCCAGGTAGCCGTAGAGTTCGGAGAGATAATTGAAGCGCTCCTTGTCGAAGATCTTGCGCTCCCCCCAGCGCTGGAAGGCGTGCGTGCCGCCGCCGCAAATGCCTATGTTGAGGCGGTCGGCGCTGGTCACCAACGCGTCGCGGATCTCGGTCAGTTGGCCCAGCGCATCGTTGTAGTCATCGCACACGCCGGTGGCCATTTCGATCATGCTCATGGTCATTTCCGGCTTCACGTCCATCTTCAGCTTCTGCCGCTCCAAGTCGCGCAGCAGGTCGGGGGCCGCGCCGACCAGATCGTAGTCGTGGCTATTGACCAGTTGCAGCTCGAGTTCTATGCCCAGGGTCAGCGGCCGCGAATCGGCGAATCCTTCGACTCCCATCAGCGCGGCCCCTCCTTCGTTTCCTTGGTGAATTTCAACGCCCATTGCACGGCGATCGGACCGACCAGCTCGAGCACGGCGATCATGCTCAGCACCACTGCGCCGACCCGGGCGCCGAACTCCGGATAGAGGCTGCGGATGTCTTCCGCCAGCAGGAAGGCGACGCCGGACATCGGCAGCAGGGCCAGCGCCAGGGCCAGTGTCTGACGCAGGCTGAGGCCGCTTCTGGGGCCGAACAGCGCGACGCCGGCGCCCTTGCCTAGTAGCCGCACGGCGATCAGGGCCAGCGCCGCCATGCCCCCGGCGGCGATGTCCTTGCCGGTGAGCGTCACCCCAGTCAGCACGAAGAACAGGATCACCAGCATGCCGCCGGCGGTGCCGCAGTGGCGCGGCCACAGGTGCGGACGGCGATCCCAGCTCCGCACCAGGACGCCCGCCAGCAGCGGCGCCAGCATCGTCGGCAGAGCCAGCGCCTGCAGCAGGGACAGCGCCAGCAGCAGCAAGCCGAACAGCACCGCGGCCGCCTGCTCATCCGCCAGGTCGAAGCTCCGGCGCAGAAGGCGGAAGGCCAGGGCGAGGACGGTCCCGACCAGCAGCGAACCGGCCAGCAGGTAGACGGGGTGCAGCACGGCGGCCATCCAGTCGCTGCGGAACACGCCGTGCATGCCGCCGACGATCAGCTTCGAGAGCACCACCGAATAGAGTACGTTGAGCGCGGTCAGGACGAACAGCCGCTGCGTCACCTGCCCCTCGGCACGCAGTTCGGCAGCGACGCGCATGACCACCGCGGGCGACGTGCCGATGGCGATGGCCGCCACCGCCGCGGCGAATCCCGGCGTGGCGCCCATGAGGCGGAGGACGGTGAAAGTTCCGATGAAGGCCAGGCAGGCTTCGGCGACGCTGGCTGCCAGTATCCATGGGTTGGCGCGGAACCAGCGCAGATCGACGCGAATGCCCAGCTCGAAGAGCAGGAGCGCCAGGGCCAGATCGATGACGATGCGCAGCGAGGCTACGTCCGCCGCGCTGAACCAACCGAACAGCGACGGCCCGAGCAGCAGCCCGACCAGCGAATAGCCGCTGATGCGGGGCAGCCGCACCAGGCGCGCCACGCCTTCGCCGGCGAGGCCGGCGACCACCAGGACGATGGCGATGCGCATCGTCTCGCTGAACTGGGGCGGCCAGGCCGGCAGAAACTGAAAAACCATGGCGTTGTTCTCCCTTGTCGTGCTACGGGGCCGGTGTATTGCCGCACAGGGTACACTAGCAAGCATCCCCGGGCCCGCTCCGTCGCTGAAAATATTTCCATGTTCGATATCGCCGTTTCCTGCCTCGTCCTGACGGCGCTGCTGGCCTATGTCAATCATCGCTTCGTCGGCCTTCCGACGACGATAGGCGTCATGAGCATCGCCCTGCTGCTGTCGTTCGCTCTGATCGGCCTGGACAAGCTCGGCATCAGCGACCTGCGCAACTATGAGCACGCCATGCTGTCATCCATCGATTTCTCCGACGTGCTGATGCAGGGCATGCTCTCCCTGCTGCTGTTCGCCGGCGCCCTGCATGTCGACCTGACTGAGCTCCGGGCCGTGCGCTGGCAGGTGGGCACCCTGGCGCTGCTGGGCACCGTGCTCTCCGCCGGGCTGGTGGGGTTCGCTCTGTGGTACGTCTTGCCCCTGCTCGGCGCACCGCTGCCGCTCGTCTATTGCCTGGCGTTCGGCACCCTGATCTCGCCGACCGACCCGATCGCGGTCATGAGCATGCTCAAGTCGGCCGGCGCGCCGAAGCGGCTGAAACTGGTCATCGCCGGGGAATCCCTGTTCAACGACGGGGTCGGGGTGGTGCTGTTCTCGCTGGCGGCGGCCATGGCCGCCAGCGGCGAGATGCCGACCGCGAACCATGCCCTGGCGCTGCTGCTTCAGGAAGCCGGCGGCGGCATCGCGCTCGGCCTGGCGCTGGGCTACCTGAGCTTCCTCATGTTGCGCAGCATCGACAGCTACCAGGAGGAGGTTCTGATCACCCTGGCCACCGTGCTCGGCGGCTACGCGCTGGCGAGTCGACTCCACGTCTCCGGCCCCCTGGCGATGGTGGTGGTCGGCCTGGTCATCGGCAATCACGGCCGAGCCTTGGCGATGTCTGATGAAACCCGCAAACATCTCGACATGTTCTGGGAACTGCTAGACGAAATCCTCAACTCGGTGCTGTTCGTGCTCATCGGCCTGGAGGTGATCCTGATCCCCGTCTCGGGCAGCGTCGCCGTTGCCGCGGCGGTGGTGATCGTCATCACCCTGATTGCCCGACTCGTCTCGGTCGCCGCTCCGATCGGCGCCTTCGGCCGCGCCTTCGGCCTTCCCCCCGGATCTTGGAAGGTGCTGACCTGGGGCGGTCTGCGCGGCGGCATTTCGGTGGCCCTGGCGCTCTCACTGCCCCTCGGCCCCGAGCGGGATTTCATCCTGGCCCTGACCTACGCCGTCGTCGTCTTCTCCATCCTCTGCCAGGGGCTGACCATAGGCGCGGTCGTGCGCCAGGCGATGGGTGCAGCGAACCCTGGAGGGACTTCGTCATGAACAAGATGGAGCCGCCGCCGCGGCCGGATGCCATACCGGGCCACGACGCTGCTGTATAGTCTCCAAGCTGGTAAGACCGGCAGGTGCTGATTTGCCTGGTGATGCTGGCACCGCTGGCCGTACCTCTGTTCTTTTCGCTGAAGAGCATCGCCTGGGAGAGTCGCGTCCAGTCGATGGTGCGCGCGATACTCGAGGTGGGCGCGCAGCGATGTCGGCCTCGCGGCTTGGCGCGACATCGAGACCGTCCTGCCTCGCCGTTAGGCCGACTGGAAAGTCCTTCTGGTGCCGCCGGCGACGGGATTTCTCCCGCTCGACTTCGCCCCCGGCAACGATACTCTCGATGCGCGAGCGGAGGAACAGCTCGCGCTGAGCGCCTGGGCTCTGCAGCGTTGGAGCGTGGGCGAGGTGGGCCTTGCGGGACTCGCCAAGCGCAGGACCAGGAGCGACCTGGCGCTTGAGAGACGGCGCGTTGCCCGCGTGCGCGAGTGGCTTGCTGCTCATGGCATCGCCGTGCAGATGCTGCCGGGCGACGTGCGATCCGGATCGAGCAAGCGGGTAAGCACGGCCGGCGAGACGGATACCCACGCGGTCGAAATCATCTTGCCCCAGAAGCTGACGATACCCCCGGCGCGCACCTGATCTCCGCCGAAGACCCGCGAGCCGTCCTGCAGCCAGTCGACGAACCACTCGAAGCCAACCGCCACTTCGTAGAGCTAGCGGCCGAGCTTTGCCGTGACCTGGAAACTCCTGCATCTGTCGTGGCTTCCGGCGATTTGCGCGAAGTAACTATTTTCCATGGAGATAAAGCGTGTAGGCGTTGGCCAGGTAGACCGCGAGCAGGAAGATGCTCAGCCAACCCACGGTCCTCAGCACTTTTCCCGGAGGGCGATAGAGCAGACCGATGATCGCGGTGCCGGTCATGATCATCGCGGAGAGCGCGGTGACCGCGTGGATGGGCGCCACTGCGGCGAGCAGCGGGCCGCCCGGGTAAAGCGCATCGTCGATGGCGATCACCAGCATGTCCACCAGGTTGCTGCCGAACAGGTTGGCCAGCGCCATGTCGAGGGCGCCGATGCGCACCGCGCCGATGGTCACCGCCAGCTCCGGCACCGAGGTGGCGAAGGCGACGAACAGGGTGCCGACGAAGGACTCGTGCCAGCCCATCTGCTCGGCCAGCGTGCGGCCGACGAACGGCAGCCAGGCGGCCGCGGCCACGACCACCACTGCCGCGCTGGAATAACGCAGCAGCGCCTGTGTCAGCGTTACTTCCGGATAGCGCTGCGCCGACTCCTCGGCATAGGCCGCTATGTGCGCCTGTTCATAGCGGAACACGGTGCGCATCGCCAGCAGATAAAGCAGCAGGAGGATAGGCGTATAAAGCCCGACATGATAGAAAGCCAGCCGCGTGCCGTGCTGGGCGAGGAGGATGTTCACGGCGACCAGGCCGATCAGCACGATGCCGAATGCGGCCGACAGGATGTGGCCCTGGTGGGCGCGGGTATAGACGGATTCCTTGCGCTGCAGAAAATCGATGACGACGATGATCAGGAGGTTGAACACGCAGCTGCCCAGGGCATCGCCGACCGCAATGTTGGGGACCTTGGCGATCGTGACCGAACTGATGCCGGTGATCAGTTCCGGCAGCGAGGTCACCGTGGCCAGCAACACCAGGCCGACCCAGGTGCCGCCCAAGCCTGTCTTCTCGGCAATGACGTCGCCGTAGCGCGAAAGCTTCACGCCGGCAAAGCCGATGACGGCGACGCAGGAAAGGAACTGCAGCCAGGCGTAGTTGGCCGGGGACATCACCGGCCCCCTTGGTTGGCCGGCGAATGCCGTGGTGCGCCGTTCTCCCGGTAGAGGAGGCCGCGGCGCACCAGCCATTTCTCGATCTCCACGGCGAAGAAGACGATGGCCGACAGCAGCAGACACGCGGCCAGCTCGTATGCCGTGAGCGGCTCGGTCTTGAACCAGGCATTGCCGAGCGGCACATAGAGCGTGGCCATCTGCAGCAGGAAGGTGATGAGCACCGCGGCGAGCAGCTGCGGGTTCGAGGTAAGGCCGATCTTGAACAGCGACTCCTGCTCGCTGCGGATGGCCAGAACGTGGCCGAGCTGGGACAAGGTCAGGACGGTGAACACCATCGTTTGCCAGTGCGCCGAGCCGGTGTGCACGGCCCACGCCTGGGTGGCCAGCACCACGCCGGCCATCAAAATGCCCACCCAGAGGATGTGCTGCCACATGCCGCGGGTAAAGATGCTCTCCTCGGGCGGACGCGGCGGGCGGCTCATGATGTCCTTTTCGGCCGGCTCGCTGGCCAGCGCCAGTCCCGGCAGGCCGTCGGTGACCAGGTTGATCCAGAGGATGTGGATGGGCAGGAGCGGCATCGGCAGGCCGAGGAACGGGGCAAGAAAAATGGTCAGGATCTCTCCCGAGTTGGTCGTCATGGCGTACTTGATGAAGTGGCGGATGTTGTCGTAGATGCGCCGTCCCTCGCGCACCGCATGGACGATGGTGGCGAAGTTGTCGTCGAGCAAGGTCATATGTGCCGCCTCGCGCGCCACGTCGGTGCCGCCGCGGCCCATGGCCACGCCGATGTCGGCGCGCTTCAGGGCCGGTGCGTCGTTTACCCCGTCGCCGGTCATGGCGACATGCTCGCCCCGCGCCTGCAGCGCCTTGACGATGCGGATCTTCTGCGCCGGATCGACGCGGGCGAATACCCGCGCTACTTTCACCCGGGAATCGAGTTCGGCATCCGTCAGCCGCGCGAGTTCCGCCCCGGTCACGGCGCTGTCGCCGTCCCCTGCGATGCCCAGTCGTCGTGCGATGGCCAGCGCGGTGGCCGGGTGGTCGCCGGTGATCATCACCGGCACGATGCCAGCGTCTTTGCATTCGGCCACGGCCTTGGCCGCTTCCGCACGCGGGGGATCCATGAGGCCGACGAGGCCTAAGAAAATCAATTCGGTTTCCGCGCGGGCGGGGTCCGCCGGCAGGACAGCGAAGCGGCGCCAAGCCAGTGCCAGCACGCGCAAGCCTGCCATCGCCATCTCTTCGGCTGCCGCGAGCGTCGCTGCGGCGTCAAGCGTGGCCGGGCCGTCGGCGGCTAGCCGGGCGACGCACAGGGGCAACACCGTCTCCGGGGCGCCCTTGACATAGGCGACAAAGCCCTCGCTGTCGCGGTGTACCGTCGCCATGCGTTTGCGTTCGGAATCGAATGGTTGTTCGGCAACACGCGGCTGCAAGAGCTCAAGGGCGGCCTTGGCGAAGCCGGCAGCCAAGGCCGCCTCCTGCAACGCCACCTCGGTCGGGTCGCCATTGGTGCTGCCGGCAGCGGAGATGCCGGCATCGTTGCACAGGGCCAGCGCCCGGCCCAGCGTCGTCCAGGGTTCGCCGGAGCCGAATGTCGTCGCCGGCACTTCATCGACGAAGAACGCTTCGGCGCGCATCCGGTTCTCGGTCAGCGTCCCGGTCTTGTCGGAGCAGATCGTGGTGATGGCGCCGAGGGTTTCCACCGCCGGCAGCCTGCGTATCAGCGCATTCTGCAGCGCCATCTTGCGTGCGCCGAGCGCCAGCGCGATGGTGACCACGGCCGGCAGCGCCTCGGGAATCGCGGCGACCGCGAGGCTGATCGCCGTCAGGAACATCAGCACCGGCGGCTCGCCGCGGAGCAGGCCAGCGACGAAGACGATGACGCAGATGACCAGCACCGCCAGGGCGAGACGTGTGCCGAAGTGGGCCAGACGCTTCTGCAACGGCGTCTTGACCTCCGCCTCGCCGGCAAGCAATTGCGCCACTTTTCCCAGTTCGGTGGCGAGGCCCGTGGCGACCGTCACACCCGTGCCGCGGCCGCGCGTGACGACGGTGCCCTTGTAGGCCATGTTGAGCCGGTCGCCGAGCGCGATATCGGCGCCGGAAATGGCGGCGGTTGTCTTGTCCACCGCCTGCGATTCCCCGGTCAACGCCGCTTCCGCCACCTGCAGTTGCGCCGCCTCGGCCAGACGCAGGTCGGCGGGAACGATGGCACCGGCGTCCAGCAGCACGACGTCGCCCGGCACCAGACTGTCGGCGGGCACGACGCGCAATTCTCCGCCGCGGCGAACCCGCGCCGAGGGCGCCGCCATCCGCTTCAGTGCCCCCATCGCCCGCTCGGCGCGGTATTCCTGGGTGAAGCCGATGGCGGCATTGAGCAGCACGATGACGACGATGGCGATGGTGTCGCCCGGATCGCCGATAATTCCGGAGATCACGGCTGCGGCGATCAGTACCAGGATCATGAAGTCGGCGAACTGGTCGAGGAGCATGCGCGCGAGACTGCGTCGCGAAACTTCCGGCAGGGCGTTGGGGCCATGCCGCGCCAGCCGTAAGCCCGCCTCTGCGTCCGTCAGTCCTTGCTCCGGCTCCACCGTCAGTTCCTGTAGAGCCTCCTCGACCGCCAGCGTATGCCAGGATTGACCGTTTGATCCTTCATTCGGCATCGCACAGGTCCTGTCAGTGTCAGATGGATAAGCGAAGCAAGTATCGCACATCGACCGCAGCGAGATGGTTTCCGCCTGCCCTGCTTCCGCGGCCGTTCCTCCGCAGGCGCGGACATATAGCGCAGGCTCGAAATACACGGGAGCTGATCTGACTATAATCGACGGATCTGGAATCATGGAAGTCTTGCATGAGGCGCGGGTTTGATCGGTTCCTTCTACTTCTGGTCCTGGCCATCGTTCTCGCCACCGCGTGGCTCAAGCCGCTCGAGATCGCCGCCGGAGAACAGATCGACGCGGGCCTCAAGCGGGCGCTCGTCAGCTTCGCTACGGCGCGGGCATTGAACGCCATCATTTCGGTCGTTCAAGGCACGGATGTCTCTATCGAACCGGCCGGTGTCGGCATAAAGTTCGCCCCTGGGCAGGCGCTGCGTCCGATCAACGATCTGGTGGCTCAGTTTGCCGAATTGATGCTTGCCGCGAGCGTGAGCTTCGGGGTGATGAAGGTATTGCTCGGCATGGGCGGTCATTGGGTCGTGTCAGCCTTGCTGTCGATTTTTGCCCTGGCTTGGTTCGGCTTTCGCTGGCGCGGGCGGGAGTTCCCGGTCTGGCTCGCCAGAGTCCTGCTCGTGCTGCTCCTGGTTCGCTTCGCCGTGCCGCTGGTCACGGTCGGCAGCGACGCCCTGTTCCAGAAGTTTCTCGATGGCGACTACGCCGCAAGCCAGAATGCCATCGACGGAAATACGGCACAACTGGCAACGCTCAGCTTGCCACCGGGCGATGCCGGCAGTGGGATGGGCGAACGCATCAAAGCTTGGTGGTCGAAAAACGTGGATCTTGCCGCGCGCATCGAGAAGCTGAAACAAGTCGCCAGCCTATTGACCGAGCACATCGTCAAGCTCATCGTCATCTTCCTGATGCAAACGCTGGTGATGCCCTTGTTTCTCTTCTGGGCCTTGTATCGGATCGGCAAAGCGGTGCTCGACCCGCCGTCAGGCGCAAGGAAACAATGGGCCTGATCGATCTTTCGACGACGGTCAGCCGGGACGCGTGACCGCGTTGCGCACGATGCGGCCGATGCTCAGGCCTTGACGCGCGCTCGGCCGGAAATGACCTCAACCGGGTGGCTGGGCCGTCAGGCCTTGAGCCACCCTTTCGAGGCGATCCTCCAATTCACCGAAGTAGGCGCTGAGCGAGACGCCGGACTGTTCCACTGCGGCGAGTAGGTCCCGCTCCAGTTGATCCAGCCTTGCCAGGACCGCCGCTCTCGACTCTGCATCTTGACCGGCTTGCTGCTTCAACTCCGCTTCGAGGAAGCCACGCATTTCAAGGAAACGAGATGCCTCGGCCTTGTCCGCAAGCGCTCGATTGGCCTTTATCTCCCGCGCGTGACGACGTGCCTCCATCAGTACCGAGGTCTGCAAATAGACCACGAATACGAGAAACAAGGCGGTGAGACCGGCCAATACGCCGAGCATGACCAATCCGAGCGGCGCCTGGACATCGGTGAGCCCCAAGGAAAGGCTGGTCGGTGCCATGAAGGTGCTCCAGTTGAGCACCGTGAAAACTGCGAGCATGACCAAGGCCAGCAGCAGTATCAGCGTGCGAATCTTCATTTTGGTCTGTCTCCTATTTCAAATCCGCGGCTAAGGAACGACGTCGACATCGACTCGGAACAGTCGTTGATCCAGTGTGCATGGGATCGGTGGGATCGGCAAGCCAACGCCGCCTATCCTCTCGGTCTTACCTGCCGCTCAGTCAAAACTGAACGTGTAGAACAGGTCAACGGCCGGGATCGTGCCCGCTTGCGCACGCACGGAGAGGCGTTTGCTGAGCGTGTAGTTGATCTTCACCAGGCTGACCGCACCGGCGAGTCCCTGCTCGTAGCTGAGATAGGCCCGCGAAGAAAGCCGCTTGCCCAGCGCCAGCACGGTGCCCTCGAGTCCGCTTCCGCCCTTCAGGCTCACCTCTTCCAGCCCCGCCGCATGAGCGATCCGCTGCTGCAGCGAGACGGACTGCCCCGTCGCCAGCAGCGCGCCGGCCGCGGCCTGCAGGGCGGCGAATTCCCGGCCGCTGGAATCATCGAGGCCATGGCCCAGCACAAGCCACGCGAGCTTGCTGCTGTCCGGGACGTCGGGCCTGGAGACCAGCCTCACCTGGGGCGACTGCGCCGTGCCGGTCAGGGCCACGCCGGCTTCGACCGGCTGATCCTTGCGCATGGCGACGATGTTGAGGCCCGGGTTGTCGACGGGTCCCTGGAAGTTGAGGATGCCGCGCTCGATCGCCAGGCGCTGGCCATACGCCGAATAGGTCCCCTCCCTGACGCTGATGCTGCCGCGCGAAGACGGCAGTGCGCCATCGACGCTGGTCAGTTTGAGCGCACCGCCCAGCCGCGCATCGAGTCCCTTGCCCTTGAGCGAGAAGTGTTCGCCCAGATCCAGATCCAAATCGAAACCCAGGGCGTAGGGCAGCCGGCGCTTCCCGCCCGCATCCTGCCGTCCGAGTACGACCACGTCGCTGCTCTGCTTGGGCGCGTCGGCTTCGGCAAGCTCGATCTCACCCCAATCGGCCTTGAGCTTGGCGGCGAGCTGCAGCTTCGCGCCGAGCAGCGAGGCTGTACCGGTCCCGCTCAGCACGACGTGACGATCCGGGCGGGACAGCACCTCGAGCTTGTCGGCCGTGAGCGCCACTTGCAGGGCCGGCGACCCGCCATCGAAGGACAGCAGCCCCTGGCCCGTGAGATTGCCATCGCCACCGCGCAGGCTGAGGCTCTCGAGCTGCAAGGCCTGATCGCGCAACTCCGCCTCGAAGCGGCCCTCCTTGAAATCCACGCCCTGATCGGCCAGCGCGACGCTCATGCGCTCGCCGGAGACCCGCCCCGCCCACCTGGGTTGCGCGAAGGAGCCATCGGCCGCGAGCTGTGCGTTGACCGCGCCATCGAAGAGCAGTGCGCCGCTCTTGTCGATCAGCGGCGCGATCCAGGCCAGGGAGTTGACCGAGAGGTCGATGCTGGCCTGTACCGGCGAATCGCCGGCGATGCCCCAGCGATCATCGCGGCGCGAGAGCGTGGCTTGCCCGTCCGCCTCGAGTCTGCCCAGTTGGCTGCCGACCGCTTCCACCTTGGCCCGCAGCTGGTTGTTCACCGCCTTCACATCCAGAACCAGGCGGCTGAGACCCAGGCGGACCAGGGGCGCGGCGGAAAAGGACAGATCCCCGCCTTCGCGCCATAGGGCGAGATGGCCATCGACATGCTCTCCGGCAGAGAACTGCCATTCGCCCGCAGCGGTGAGATCGGTGGCGATCTCGCCGGCCTCATCGCTCAAGCGCTGCAGATAGGCGACCGGGAAGCCCTGGAACTGGCCGCGACTGGAGATCCGGCCGGCATCGTAGGCAAGCTGATCCAGGACCAGATGGGCGCCGAGGAAGTCGAGCCGGGCACCGGTCAGCGAAAAGTGTTTCCGGCCCAGTTCCAGTTTTGCCGGAGTTTTGAGGACAAGCGGATGGCGCCCGCGGTTCGTCAGGCTCGCTATTCGACCCGACCAGCCGGATTCATCCCGCCAGCCTCCGTCAAGTCGTCCCGCCAGATCGACATCGGTATTGCTGGCCCGGATTTGCAGGCTGTGCCGGCTCCGCGATCCTTGCGCCGTCACGCTGGCCCGCTCAAGGTGCAGTTGCGGAGAGGCCAGTCCTTGCAAGCTGAGATCCAGGGCGAGCGGCCCGTCCAGGCCCTCGTCCAGGCGGCCGCTTACCTGAAGCTTGGCGATGCGGTAATCCTTGCGCCAGGACAGATCGCTGATCTGCGTCTCGAACTTTCCGGACGGGGCGGATAGCGAGCCTTCCAGCGTGGCCGTGGCGTGCACCCGCCCGGCCAGTTCGGGCGCCAGCAGGGCCAGCTGGTCAGCTTCGATCCGGATCGCGAGACGATCGCCCGGTCTGCCCAAGGCGCCTTTGAGCGCCAAGCGGTTGCTTGCCAGGCGCAGGCTGAGGTCACTGTCCCAGATGCGCGTGGCCGATGCGCTCAGCCTGCCCTGTCCGGAAAGCGCTTGCCGGCGGAACTGGCTGTCAGCGATGGCGAAGTCCAGCGTGCCCTGCGCCTGTGCTGCAAGCTGCCCCGTGCCGGAGAACGAGGCATTCACCCGCGCCGCCGGATAATCGCCGAGCGCGGCGGGATCGAAGCCCTGCAGCGCTCCGGCCAGCTGGAAGCGCTGGAGGCGGTCCAGGTCGAGCCTGCCGTGGACCTCGAGCTTGCCCGCAGCCGCTTGGAGGCGGGCCTGGCGCAGCTCGACCACACCGTCCCGATGCAGCGCGTCGAGGTGCAGTTGGGCAGCGCGGTCGCGCAGATCAGCAGTCAGTTGCTGGCTCCCGGCGTCGGCCTGCAGGCGGAGCTCGCCCGCCAGACTCAGGGAGCGCAAGCTGCCCTGCACGCCCTTGGGATCGAAGCCCGCGGTGCTCAGCCTGAGCTGCAGCTTCCCGCCATCGACCTGTCCTTCGCCCCGGAACTGTCCGGCCTGGCCAAAATCCAGCCGGATGGCGCGCAGATCTAAGTGCTCCAGGGTGCCCGCAAAGCGGGCCGCGATCTGGCTCAGGGGTAGGCGCGCGCTATCCCAGGTGCCGGACAGATCGTTGCGAACCAGGAGGCTGCCCTCCAGGCGCTCTGCCCCCTGCCGGGCCACGCTAATGTCGGCGCTGAAATCGGCATGGGGCAAGCCCTTGGCGAACAGCGCGGGGTCCAGCTTGTCCGCCTTGATCCGGGCTTCGACCAGCGGATTTTGCTCGAACGGCGCGAGCCTGGCCGTAAGCGCTGCCTGCCCGCCCAAGGCGTTTGCCTTGGCGCTCAAGAGGAGCTGCGCCAGGCTTCCCGACACCGTCACGGCCAGGCGATAGGGCAGGCCTTCGCTCTGCCGCAGGCTGGCGTGGGCCGAGACCGCGAAGGGCCGCGTATCGCCCAGCACCATGTCGGCCCGGGCGCTCGCCCACTCGCTGCTGATGCTGCGCAGATTCAGCGCGTAGCTGTCGGCGCGCTTCTCGATGCCGAGATCGATGTCGCTGAAGACGTCCACCCTGCCGCCAGCATCGAGTACGACGCGCCCGACCTTCGCGGCCGGCAGCGAAAAGCTGAAGGGCAAGGCCAGGGTCTCCGGCAAGCGGGCAGGTTCCGCCGCGGGTTTGCCGACGGTGATCCGCAGTTCCTGCAGGCTGAGGCGCTCGACCCGGAGGTCTCGCCTGAGCAAGGACAGGGGCGCCCACTCCAGGCTCGCCTGTTTCAACTCGAAGCGCTGCCCCGCCGTTTGAAAACTGGCTGCGCCGATCTTTAGCGTGCCGTACAGGGAACCGCGCACGTCGCTGAGCGTAAGCCTGCCCTCGCTCAGGCGTTCCGCCTGCTGGGCGGTCCAGCGCAGGGCAGGTTCCGTCCCCATCAGCCAGAGCAGGGCGCTGACCAGGACAGCCAGCGCGAACAGGATGCGCAGCAGATAGGGGCCGGACTTCTTCAGGCGCCTGGCGGCCATCAGAAGGCGAAGCCGAGCGAGAAGTGCAGGCGCAGCTTCCGCGTTGCCTGGCCATAGGCGACGTCCAGGGCCAGGGGGCCGACCGGACTCTTCCAGCGCGCGCCCGCGCCGTAGCCATAGACGGGCTTGAGCGCAGCGGGGGAGTCTGCGGCGTTGCCGGCATCGACGAACACGGCCGAGCCCCACCGTGGCGACAGCCAATGGACGTATTCGCCGCTGGCAACCGCCAGATAGCGGCCGCCGACGATCGCGCCGGCTTGTGTCAGGCCGAGGCTCTGGTAGGCGTAGCCGCGTACCGTCTGATCGCCGCCGGTGCGAAACAGGAAGTCGGCGGGAATGCCGTTGCGGCTGACGGCGGCGACCGCCCCCAGCTCGCCACGCAAGATCAGCCCGCCGCGCTCGCCCAAGGGGTGGAAATACACGGCCCGGCCATAGCCGCGGACGAAGTTCTGATCCGACAGGACGGCGCGCGCAGCCACGTTCGCCTGGAGGTTCACGAGATAGCCCAGGCTAGGATCGAGCAGACGGTCGACCTGGCGCAGGGTCCAGGAATAGAACGGGCTCAGCGCCGCCGCCCGGGTGCTGGGTATGCCCCCGACATCCTGGCTTTCGGTCAGGTAGCTCAGGCCATAGCTGGTCTCGGTCTTGCCGCTGACGAAGCTGCGCTTCGGTCCCATGGCCAGCTTCCGGGTCACCGTGCCGGCGATGTCGGTGCGCTCGATCTGGGCATTGAGGCTGTCGCGGTAGCCCTGTCCACCCACCGGGAACTGCAAGTCGCCGCTCAGCGACTGGCTCGCCCGATCGAGCTTGAGCGCCCCGCCCAGGCGCCAGGCGCGATCGAGAAAGTCGATATCGTGATAATCGATCTGGCCCCGCGCGCCCGTGTCGGTGCTGGCGCCGATACCGAAACCCAGTTTCCGCGACGGATATTCCGTCACCGTGACCTGCACCGGCACGCCGAGCGGATCTGCCGATTCCGTTTCGATGCTGACCGCGGCGGCGGCAAAGTAGGGACTGTCCTGCAGCCTCGACTGCAACTCCAGCAACTGGGTCTGGGAATAGGGCTCACCCGGCACGACGGGGCTGAGACCCAGCACGATGCTGGCCGGGTAGCGGCGCAGCCCCTGGATCTCCAGGGCACCGAAGGTGAAGGCGGGACCGCTGTCCACGTCGAGCTGGAGCTCGGCGCGCCGGGCCTCCGGATCGACCGTGGCACGGCTGTCGGCGATGGCGGCCCTGGGATAGCCGTTCAGCAGCAGGGCTTTCAAAGCGTCGCGTTTGGCCGACTCCCAATCCTCCTGGCGGAATACTGCGCCGGCGCGCAGGCTCCATGCCGAACGCATTTCTTCGAGACGCGTCCGGTTCTTCGCCGAGCCGTCGGCGAAAGCGCCGCTGACGCGGAGTGCGAAGCCACCGACGCGCACCGGCTCGCCCGGTTCGACCGACAGCTTGACCAACCACGCGCTGCCCGCCTTCTGCGCTGCCGCGGTGATCGTGGGCGAGTAATAGCCGTCGATTGCGAGGAACTCCCGGATCTGTCCCGGCGCCAGACGGACCAGCCGCTGCAGCTGGGCTTCATCCATGCGTTCGCTTGTGCGCCAGCGGTAGAGGTCGAGATGATCTTCCAGCCGCTTGCGCTGGGCCGGCGGCACGCGAAGCTCGACCCGGTAGTCAAGACTTGCCGTATCCCCGGCGGCGATCGCTGCCGTCGGCAGCGCCAGGAGAGCCAGAGCCGATACGCACAACAGCGAGGAGAACGTGCCGCTCAAGAACATGGCATTATCACGACGCTCGCGCGAAGACACCGACAAGGCGATGCCTTGTTCGCCCGGATGGGGGTCCGCTAGCGAAATATAGCTTCTCCCGCCCCTTGGAATGGACCGAGCGGGTTGTGGCTCTCCTCGTGCTCATGGATCGCCGGCTGTCCACCGGTCAGCTTGTAGACGACCGAGCCGTCGACGAGCAGCACCACCGCATTGAAACGCCAGCCGACGATGTCTGTCTTGCGCCTGAAATTCAAGAGATCGGCCCAGAAATTGCCATAGCGCGTCCGCTTGAGCACGCGGTGGTCGACCTCGTAGCCCTGACAATGGATCGACGCCCGCAGGCAATCCTGCACGCCGGCATCGAGCGACGTCTTGTCGATCGACGGGCTCGGAATGAAGCGTCTGATCACGTCCGAATAGGTCAGGATGGTGACATTCGGATTGACGGCCGGATCGAGGTTCAGGTTCTTCAAATCCGCGGCTGTCGTTTTGCCGATGATGATCTTGTCGAAGGCCCGCTGCGCTTCCTCATAACTTTTCCACGGGCTGTCGGTGAGTGCCTCGGAGCGAGGCAGGAGCGAGTTGCATCCGGCGCTCGCCGCGCCGATCACCAAGGCCATCAGGAATCGGCGCACGATCGCCTGTGCCATACCGGCAGCACGAAAACTTCCTGTTCCTAGCATAGTCAATTCACCTTAGGCGAGAACCTGGACCGACAATGTCGTCGGCATGTTCCGATGCGACTCAAGACTACAGCGATCATCCCGGAGAGTCAATTTGCCGACGATCAAAGACATCGAACGGAACCGCCTCGTCCAGCGACCGGTCGTAATCGGTCCCCGGCGTAACTGTTTGTCATGCCGCCCCCGACTCGCCGCCGGCGTGTGTAGAATGGGATTCTCTCCGTTGCATCATCAAGCTTTTACGGCACCGCCCTTCCTGCCGCGTCTAAAGGAGATTGGCCATGGAAAACAACGATCGCGATAAGGACAGACTGGCACATCAGTACGATCTGCTTGCTAGCAAGTTCAAAGAAGTCTACCTGGCGGGCAAGGAACGCGGGCGCGAGTCAATGTCCATCGCGCTGGAGAAGGCCCACGAGCATTTGACCACGCTCGGGGAATTCAGCGCGGAACAAGGCGAAGAATTGAAACAATACCTCGCCCGCGATCTGGATCAGACCATAGCCGATGCCCAGCGGCTGGGAGAGCAAGCCAAGGAGCGGCTGCACCCGGCCCGATTGGGCGCAGGCGCGCTCGCCTCTCTGGCGACCGTGCTGGAATTGACCGGCAACGCCTTGCGTTCCCTGGGCGAAAGAACCAAGGAAGCGCTGACCTACAAGACCGGTGAGATGACCTCCGCCGGCACCTTGACCTGCCAGTCGTGCGGGCAGAAAGTCCAGCTTAAGAATACGGGACATGTCCCGCCTTGCCCCAAGTGCAACAGTACGCGCTTTGACAAGGGCTATTGATCATCAGCATCGGTTGTATGGAACACGCCGGGTCCGGCCACGGCCAGTCTTGTGGGAGCAGGCATGAAACTCATAGAGGCCAACGCCGATTCCGGCCACATCGACACCGTGGCGGCAATTTCGGAGAAGCATGAGGCTGCCGACTTTCGCCTGGGCTACAAAGGCGAAGATGGCCGGCAGATCATGCGCATCCTGATCGCCGACGACCGGGCGCAGGCGGTGCTCGATGCCCTGCAGAATGCCTTGGGCGTGGCCGCCATCGGCCTGGTCGACGACAACGTGATCGCGGTATCGGCGGCATGGTGATCGCGCCGCTGCTCGGCCCCAACCTGGCGCTGGGCCTGTGGGTACCGCGCTGGGCGACGGCAAGCTGATGTGGAAAGCCACGCGCAGCAACGGCGCCGGGATTGGCCTCGCCTTTCTGATCTGGGCCGTCTCTCTTGGGCTGCTCGTCGCGGTAATCTACCTGCGCCGTCACAAATAGGGCGGGCTCTTGCTGCGGCACGTAGCCGAAGTCTCACGCATTTTCGATGAAACCATGGCTGTTCACGACTTCTTCCTGCATCTGCTCGCCATCCTTGTAAGCGCGCGCGTATTCGCAGAATTGGCGACCCGTCTCAAGTCGCCTTCAGTGATCGGCGAACTGCTCGCCACCGTGGCGGGAAAGATGGCCGGCGCGCTGCTGCTGCGCGAGCCCTGGCCGGCGCGGGTGGCACTGGGCCTGGCCATGGTGCCGCGCGGCGAAGTGGGCCTGATCTTCGCCGAACTCGGGCGCAGCACCGGAATTCTCGATGCCACCGTCTATGCGGCGATGGTCATCGTAATCGCGCTGACCACGCTGGCGCCGCCACTCGCACTCAAATGGTTCTACCGGCGTTACGGCAGCCGTTTCGCCACGGACAGCCCATAACTCGGGCTCGGCGAGGCGTTGCTAGCTGTCCTCTGGCTCATCCTCGGCCGTCTCGCCGGCGAGGCGGAAGGCGAAGCTGGCGACGGGCGGACCGAAGGTTTCGAATATCGTCACGGCACCCAGGACGATGGCGGCGATGGTCGATGCATGCTGCGGAAACAGTTCGCCCGAGGTCTGGACGAGTCCGATCGCCAGTCCGGCCATCGGGATCAACAGCAGGCCGCTGGCCATGCCGGTGCGCGCCGGTTTCCCGAGCAGTGCCGAGGTGGCCGCGACGCCGGCCGTTTTTGCCAGGGTCCGCGCAAGCACGAGCGCAAACACCGCAGGAGCGAACTCGATCAACTCGTGCAGATGAAGTCCGGCGCCGGCAAACACGAACAGAATGATGAAGAAGAGTTCGAACGCGGGGCCGAAGGCAAGATCGGACACGACTGCTTCCTGCTCCAGGCTCTTGACCAGGAAACCGACGGCCAGCGGGACGAACAGCATGGACAGCTTCAACTCATCGGCCAGGCCGATCGCCACCATGATCGCGCCGATCACCAGCGCCAGCTTGTATTGGGGAGCCCGCTGCGTTTTCAGGGCAGCTTCGTGCAGGCCGAACGCAATGACGAATCCCAACAGCAATGAGCCGGCAAAGCGGAACAGGGGCTGGAAGATCATGGTCGTCCAATCCGCGCCTGTCGAGTAGTGCAAAGCCGGCAGGGCGGCGGAGAATGCGACGAAGGAGATGAGGTTGTTGAGCGCTATCAATGTCTCGCTGGCCTCCGTCACCCTGCCCCTGGCGCCGAGTTCGTGCGCCACGTGGAGCAGCACCGCAGGCGAAGACGAGATGGCGATGGCGGCAACCAGCGCTGCAATGGCGAACGGGATGCCGAACAGGTGCAATACGTAGGCAACCAGGCCGAAGCTTGCAGCGCTCTCGATCAGCGAGGTAAACAACAGGCCCGGGGAATGCCAGAAATGCCTGATGTCCAGCGACAGGCCAAGGCGGTAGAGAATCAGGGCGAGGGCGATGTCGATGAGGACGCGCGACCCGGCCATCGCATCCGGGCTCAGCAGTCCGAGGCCGCTGGGCCCGCACAGGAAGCCGACGACCATGAAGCCGGTGATGCTCGGCAGCCAGGGCAGGCGATGCGCGACATAGCCGCCGATGGAGCCGATGATCAGCATCAGCCCGAAGACGATGAGCGGCGTGAGGGTC
>Ga0172380_10003670_pt1 | contig 20690 bp, 20 predicted proteins | sample Leawe162metaG_FD_119747 | JGI IMG/M metagenome (GOLD analysis project Ga0172380, IMG submission 119747) | Leachate microbial communities from a municipal landfill in Southern Ontario, Canada - Leachate well 162 metaG | ecosystem: Engineered > Solid waste > Landfill > Unclassified | place... | reverse complement strand
GAGACGAGCAACAAAGCGGACGCCGCATTTGGCAGCAACCCGAAGGGAACGAGGCAGATGGCCCCCATTGCGGCGTTGCTCGCTCCTGATTGGGAATAACCCAACGGCGTCGCTCGCGCCTTGCACTGCGAGCCATCTGCCTCGTTCGCACACGTCGATTCATTGAGAACACGCCCTAGGCCTCACCAAAGGCGCGCATCATCCGCGCAACACCGTCGTAAAGCGATTGGTTGCCGATGGTGAACCCATCCAGATTGAGGCGGGCGAGGAGGCCTCGTCCTTTTTCACTAGACGACATATCCAATAGATGCCTTTGCATCAGTTGAAAGTCGGCCGCGGGAACCGAGCGATGGCTGACAAAGGGTGGAAAGCCATATTCCGGCGAGCGCCAGATCACCCGGGTACGCAAGGCCAGTTCCGGTTCGACATGCACCAGGGTGTCGCGGATATAGCTGTCGACCGCGCCGCCCTGAGCCAACCCGCTGGCAACCGCCTCGACCACTTTGCGGTGCGACCAGGTGAAGAATGTCTTGCGGAAAAAGGTGGCTGGGTCATGTCCCAAACCGCGGATGTGGTATCGCGGCGCCAAGTAGCCGGTGTTCGAATACGGGTCGGCGTAGGCAAACACGCTACCCGAGAGATCGGCCATTGACTTGAACTGAGTGTTGTCCTTGCGCACGATCAAATAGGAACGGTAATACGGCCGCCCCTGGTAAAGCGGCACGGCGAGAAGGCGCACCTCCTGCTTGAGGTGCAGATACGGATAGTCGCAGATCCAGGCGAAATCGAGCTTTTCCAGGCGCAGCAGATCCATGGTTTCGCGATAGCTATCGCGCTGAATGAACTCGATAGGACGCTGGAGGGAAGCCGCCATGAACTCGCGCCATTCGTCGAGCAGGCTGTGCTGGTCATGCAGAAAAGCCGGCGTCATACCGACGCGCAACTTACCGCCCGTCGCGCCGGCTTTGCGCGTCAGCCCGATCAGGCCGGTTGCAGCGAGACAGGCGCTGTCGATTAACCACTTGCGGCGGTTACGGTTCGGTAACGAGTTTGAAATGCGCTGAGTCATGGAACCGTCGTTGGTTACGGGGTGGTAACTATTCTAACCGGACGCGTCTTCCTGAGCTACCGGGTATTTTCAATGGTGAGAACAACAGATTGAAACCGTGTTGGTTTTTCGCGATGGCATGGTTTTCGCAGAGACTCAGACAAGCACGATACTCAGCCACCTATCTTGAAACCTGCATTTCGCGTCTTTAGTGTGACCCAGTCCGGCTTTGCGGGTCGAGTCCCGCTTGTCGAGTATCGGTGCACGGACATGAAAGGCTTTGAGGAATTCTGTCTGATGTTACGGTTCGGTAACTTCTTGCGGCAGCGCCGATGGCAGGTCGAACCTGAACGGGTTTTCAGAAATTGATGTGATTAACAACAGGAGGTAGTCATGAGGTTGACCAGACGTGAATTTATCAAGGCGGCGACCGCGTCCGCCGCGTGGGCTGTTGCCGGTAGCGCGATGGCGGCGGTTCAGGCGAAAGCCAAGAGCGGCCCGGTGAGCAGCGCGTTCATCCCGCGCAAGGCGAGGCCCAGCAGCCCGGCCAAGGGTGAATGGGTGGCCAGCACCTGCCAGGGCTGTACGCAATGGTGTGCGATCCAGTTGTTCGTACAAGGGGGGCGCATGACGCACGTGCGCGGCAACCAGATTTCCAAGAGTAACCACGGCTACGTCTGCCCGCGTGGACACCTGATTCCCCAGATGACCTACGATCCGGACCGCGTTAAGGTGCCCTTGAAGCGCACCAATCCGGCCAAGGGCCGCGGCATCGATCCGAAGTTCGTGCCGATCTCCTGGGACGAGGCCATCACCATCGTGGCCGACAAGATGCTCGAACTGCGCACGGCCGGCGAGCCCGAAAAGCTGTTGTACATGCGCGGCCGCTACTCGCCGACCTCCACCGACCTGCTCTACGGCACCCTGCCCAAGGTCTTCGGCACCGGTAACTACTTCTCGCATAGCGCCCTTTGCGCCGAAGCGGAGAAAATGGGCCCAGGCATGACGCAAGGTTTTGCCGGCTACCGCGATTACGACCTGGAAAAGACGAACTGCCTGGTGCTCTGGGGCGCCGACCCACTGGCCTCGAATCGCCAAGTGCCTAACACCATCCATCGCTTCCATGAGATCGTCGCCCGCGGCACCGTGATCGCGGTCGATCCGCGCCTGTCCAACGCCGCTGCCAAGGCGCACGAATGGCTGCCGGTCAAGCCGGGCACCGACGGCGCGCTGGCAGGCGCCATTGCCCACGTGCTGCTGACCGAAGGTTTGTGGAATCGCGAATTCGTCGGCGATTTCAAAGACGGCAAGAACCTCTTCGTCGCCGGCAATTCGGTGGCCGAAGATGCCTTCGTCGAGAAGGAAACCTCCGGCTTGGTCAAGTGGTGGAATCTGGAGCTCAAGGACCACACGGCGGCTTGGGGTGAAAAGGAGTCGCTGATACCCGCCGCGCAGATCGTCCGTGTCGCTCGCGCCATGGGCAAGGCCGCCCCCAGGACCGCCGTCTGGATGGGCCCCGGCGCGGCGATGTGGCCGCGCGGCACCTATGCCGCGATGGCGGTGCATGCGCTGAACGGGCTGCTCGGCTCGATCGATGTCGAAGGTGGCGTCTGGGAAAGTCCCAGCGGCCCCCCGCTGGCCAAGTTCCCCAGCACCGAGAAGTTCGTCGATGACCTGGCCAAGAAGGGCTACAAGGGCCATGCGACCAGCAACCGCGGGGCCAAGGACATGCCGGGCTTCATGACCGCGTCGATCAACAACGTACCCAACGAGCTGTTGAAGAACCCCGGGGCGGTCAAGGTGGTGCTCTCATCCTGGAGCAACTTCAACCACTCGGCCACCGGTGCCGACCGCTGGAACCAGGTAATGGCCAAGGTGCCGTTCTTCGCGCACATGGTCACCAATCCATCGGAAATGACGCAGTTCGCCGACATCGTGTTGCCCTCCACCCACAACTCCTCCGAGGGCTGGTCCATCGTCACCAACATGTCCAACGGCTATGCCTACGCATCGATCCAGCAGAACCCGATCAAACGTGTCTTCGATGTCAAACAGGAAGAAACCGAAGTGATGTGGCTGCTGGGCCAGAAGCTGAAGGCCAAGGGTTTCCCCAATCTGGCCGATTACTACGACACGATCAAGGATCCCGAGACCGGCAAGGTGGCAACCAACGAGTTGGAATTTAGCGAGTTCGCCGCCAAGTTCACCAGTGCGCCGATCTGGATGGCCAAGGAGCCGCTCAAGGGCGACGCCCCGATCAAGAGCTGGGCCGAGTTCAAGGCCAAGGGCATGTTCCACGGCCCGCGCTATACCCTCAAGAAGAACTGGGGCGGCAAGTTCAAGACCGAGACCAAGAAGTTCGAGTTCTACAGCGCGACGCTGAGGAAGAAGCTTGAGGAACACGCCAAGAAACACCAGACCACCACCGATGACATCCTCGCCGTCAGCGGCTACACGGCACGCGGCGACCTCGCCTTCGTGCCGCACTATGAGGTACCCAAGCGCCATGGCAGCATGGAAGAGTTCCCCTTCACCTTCATCGACTACAAGTCACGCCTGAACCGCGAAGGACGCTCGCAGAACCTGCCCTGGTACCAGGAGTTCAAGAAGGTTGACCCGGGTGATGTGTCCTGGGGCGACGTGGTCAAGATGAACCCGGCCGACGGCGCCAAACTGGGGCTGAAGACCGGCGACAAGGTCACCGTCACGTCGCCGGCGGGTTCCATCACGGTCGACCTCAAGCTTTGGGAGGGCGTGCGTCCCGGCACCGTGGCCAAGTGTTATGGCCAGGGTCACTGGGCTTATGGGCGTGTGGCCACCAAGGACTATGCCAAGGCAGTCCCATTAGGCGGCAACAACAACGAGATCCTGGTCGATGACTACGACCGCCTGAGCGGCGCCACCGCTCGCAACGGCGGGTTCACCGGCGTGCGGATCACCAAGGCCTGAGCGCCGTTCATAAGGAGAATATGATGAAACTTGGAATGGTTATCGATCTCGGACGCTGCGTGGGCTGCGGCGCTTGTGCCTTTGCCTGCAAATCCGAAAACAACACGCGCAACCGCAACAAGGCCGAGGGTCAGAGTCACAACTGGGCTGACTTCCTCATGCGCAGCGAGGGCACGTTTCCCAATACCCGTCACGTGGTGATGCCGGTGCTGTGCAATCACTGCGACGAGGCGCCGTGCATCAAGGTCTGCCCTGGCAATCCGAAGAAGGCGGGCAAGGGCAAACCGTACAAGGCGCTGTTCAAGACCCCGGAAGGCATCACCCTGCACAATCCGGAACTGTGCGTCGGCTGTGGCGACTGCCAGCGAGTAGGGTGTCCGTACAGTTCCCCGAAGCTTGGACCCGAAAGCCTGAATGGCGAGTCCTACAGCGTCATCAGCCTCAACCCGATGGACGACGAGCCGCAACCGTTCTGGGCCGACAAGATGGCTGCGATTGCCGGGGGCACGGCGTCAGGCGCAGAGGTCTCGGCGAAGGCTGGTGCCCGGCTTCCGGCGATGAATGCCTGGCAGGGCGGCGAATTGCAGCCGATCCGCTCGGACGACGTGATCGAGAAATGCACTTTCTGCTACCACCGCGTAACCAACGGTCTACAGCCGGCATGTGTCGAGGTCTGCCCGTCCCAGGCCCGCATCTTTGGCGACCAGGAAGATCCGAACAGCCCTGTCTCCAAGATTCTGAAGAAGGAGAAGTCGTTCCGTCTGAAGGAAGAAAAGAAGACCAAACCCAATGTACACTATGTAGGCAAGTACAGTCCTCGGGCCTGATTCATTGATGCAATAGTATTGAGTATTGGGGCCGGTTTTTGACCGGCCCTTTTTTGTCCGCGTCGGGCGGATTCGCTTCAGGAGATGTGATGAGCGACTATGTCAATGGTAAAGCCGGCGCGCGCGAAGATATGTGCCGCTTTCTTTCCGCCTGCTACTACGAACCCACGACGGATTTCAACGAAGAACATTTGTTCGACTCGATGCTGGCCGCGGCGAGCGCCATCAATCAAGATCTCGCCGAATCTGCCCGCAATTTGGGCGCGGCCTTTGCGGCGCAGGACCTGCAGGCGCTGCTCGTTGATTACACCCGGTTGTTCATCGGACCCTCACAGCCCAGAGCCATGCCCTATGCTTCGTTCTGGCTGACCGATGACCAGTCGATGCGGCACGAAGCGACCATGGCCGTAGTCGACCTCTATGCGCAAGGCGGCTTCGACGTCAGCGAGGACTTTCGCGAATTGCCGGATCATGTCGCGGCGGAACTGGAGTTCCTGTACCTGCTGACTTTCACGCAAAACCAGGCACAACTGGGTGGCAACATGGACGAGCTGTCGGCCGCTAACGCGCTTCGCCTTCGATTCCTTGGCGAGCATTTAAAGGGTTGGATTGGCTTATTCGCGGCGGCAGTCAGGGCCAGTGCCGAGACCACGTTCTACCGGGAATTGGCTGAACTCACCGAGCGTTTCGTGCGTATGGAAGCGGACTCGCCGTCCCGAGATTGAGTGCTGACTCGGGAATAGGCGATCACTTTACTGAGTTTGACCCGAAGCGCGTCGCTTTGACCTTGACATGAACCATAGAATCTTTGCCGGGGGATACTTGCCCGCGTGATATGAAGCAGCGGTTTATCAACGAGGAGGATGCAAAATGGGAACAATGAGTGTCTGGCATTGGCTGGTCGTCCTGGTCATTGTCATGTTGGTGTTTGGCACCAAGAAACTGAGGTCTGTCGGCGCTGACCTCGGTGGCGCGGTCAGGGGCTTCAAGGAAGGTATGGCAGAGGCTGCGGGGGAACATGGGGCAGGACAAGCTGCTCCTGAAACCGTTCCTCAAGCGATCGAAGCCAAACCCCGGCAATAAGCGGATGCTCGGTTAAGAAATGAGAACAATGAGTGTCTGGCTTCGACAATGAACGAGGGGCTGCCGAGACGATCCAGTAGCAGCGCCGCTGCAGCGACTGCCGCAGTTTTCCCAGGCAAGAACAAGACCGCGCCAAAAATACGCAGCCACGGCAAGTGCTTTGCATGCGAGCTGCTATTGGCGGAGGTTTCTCCCGAACAACGTCCCGATTTCGACGCTCTGGTCCATGACCGCGATTTTGCTCATGCCAACGTTCTATACCGTGTCACGGCGCCGATCGATGCAGTGTATTTCATCCAGAAGGGCGCCGTAAAACTGGTGAAAGCTGGATCCGACACCGAGCAGCGCATTGTCAGGGTGCTCAATGCCGGAGATGTCGCCGGAATTGAGTCAGTCTTCTCGCATGCTTACGCACACACGGCAATCGCACTCGGTGATGTGACTGTCTGTAGCATCCCTGTTGCCTGGCTCCGCAAGTTTGCCGCTGAATCCGGACGAACTCAAATGTGGCTGCTGCAGAAATCACTGACAGCACTGAATGATGTAGAAACCTGGCTTGCGCAGTTGGCTGGCGGCTCAACGCCGGCGCGCACGCGCATGGCGCGGTTGATGTTGCAACTGCGAACAGGCGACGGGGATTACATCCACCGCTTGGCAATCAAGGAAATGGGGGCCATTGTTGGCTTGGCGCCGGAGACGGTGTGCCGGATTATTTCCGAATTCGACCGTCATGGATTTGTCGTCAAAGATAGTAGCAGGACTGTCTTTAGTCAGCGCTACTTCCATGGCAATATCCCGGCGCTAAAGAAAATTGCCCATGAATTTTGAAGCCTCCTGCGGAGACTTTCTCTTCGGGCCATGGCCAGGGCTTTCTCGCTCGGATGCCATTCGGCGCCCGGAATATACCAATGAAGTCGTCAGATCGGAATAATCACTCTTTGAGCCAGCCTTCGACCCTGCTACAGGACGGACAGGGGCGTCGGGTCGATTACTTGCGGCTTTCAGTCACCGATCGCTGCGATTTGCGTTGCCGTTATTGTCTGCCGCGCGACCACTGCAAATTCGAACAGCCGGCGCACTGGCTCAACTATTCCGAGATCGAGCGCCTGGTATCGGCTTTCGCCCGCCTGGGGCTGAAGCGGGTTCGGCTGACCGGCGGCGAGCCCCTGCTGCGCAAGAATCTGGCGGAGTTGGCAGCACGGCTGGCTGTGGTGCCTGGCATCGAAGATCTGTCGCTTTCCACGAACGGGACACAGCTCAAGAGTTATGCGGGCCGCTTGCGTAACGCCGGAGTAAGCCGCCTCAACGTCAGTTTGGACACGCTCGACCGCGCCCGCTTTGCCGAGATCACCGGGCGCGATGTGCTCCCTGGAGTTCTGGACGGCCTGGACGCTGCCCGCGCCGAAAATTTTCGTCTGATCAAGATCAACATGGTGGCCCTAGCCGATACCACCGATGACGAAGTCGACGCTATGACGGCGTATTGCCTGGAACGCGGATTTGTCCTGCGCCTGATCGAAACCATGCCCATCGGCGAGGCCGGCCGAAAAGCCGGATTCGTCAGTTTGCAACCGTTGCAGGAGAGGCTGCGCGCACGCTACGGCCTGGTCGATGGCATGGTGCCCGGCGGCGGCCCGGCACGCTACCTGGTATCGGCCGACGGCAGTTTCCAGATCGGCTTCATCACGCCGCTTTCCCAGCACTTTTGCGATACCTGCAACCGCGTCCGCCTTGGCGTGGATGGCATGCTGTACCTATGCCTTGGGCAGAACAACACAGTCGATTTTCGCAAGCTGTTGCGCGCCGGCTGTTCCGACTTTGACATTGAAGCGGCGGTGTTAACGGGGTTGCGGAATAAACCTCGGAGCCACGATTTTACTGGACACGCCCAGAAGCTTGTGCGCGCGATGTCCGCAACTGGCGGCTAGCTGTACCCGCGGGTTGCGGCAATGCCGGCTGCCAGAAGGGCCGCGTACATCACTGAAAGATAGGATGCCTTGGGCGTCATGACAAGCAGGTCCCGGGTCTGGTCGAGCGTGCATACGGCGCGTGCGATCTTGTAGGCGAAGGGCAGCGTGAGCAGGGGAAGAAAAATCCATGCGCTGAAACCGAGCCAGAGCCAGAAAGCCGGCAGCAGCGCATAGGCGAGAGCCGTCAGCGCGAGATATTCCCGGCGGCCGCCGCTCAAGCCGAAGCGTACCGAGCACGTGCGCCAGCCCTTCACGGCATCGAAATGGCGGTCGCGGATGTCGTCGATGACCATCACGTTGGTGACCAATGCGCCTACCGGCAGTCCGATGAAGAATATCTGCCAGGGGAGTTGCAGCAAGGCATCGACACCGTGGGAAGCCGTGACGTTGAAGGCGGCCCACTGAATGTAATAAATGCCCACGACTGCGACAATGCCGAACATGGCAAAGAATATGGGGTCTGCCAGGCCATGCTTTACATACGGCTGCGGCCCGCCGGCATAGAAAAAACTCGATGCCACGCCGATGATCCCGATAACAAGCGCGAATGTTCCGCCTATACTCACAAGGTAAGGCGCGGCCAAAGCGGTAAGTCCGAAACAGGCCAGAATTGCGCTGCGGAGTCCCGTGAAAGTCAGCGTTCCAGATTGCAAAGCTTGCAGTAGCTCCGGGTGCTCCGAGACATCCGGATGTCGGCGCAGCAGCTCGTGGTTGTCGATGAATACGCCGCCCACATGGATCAGCCAGCTTCCCAGAAAGGCGATCAGTACGGGCATCGGTGCGAAGATATGGTCGCGAACGGCCAGTCCGATGCCGACCAGTACCGGGGCGGCTGCGGTCGGCAGCGTATGGCTGGGATAAAGCAGCAGCTTTATCCAGATTTCGCGGGCGGAAAGTGCTTGCGGAGCGGCCATCATGAACCCTCTTAAAGCCTGTCAGACGGCAAGCGCCTTGCGCGGCTGTGGTTCGAAGCCATGATGGCGCAAATCGGCAACGACCAGCCGGATCACCTCCGGCAACATCGCTTTGACTTCGTTGGATATCTCCATGCCGAGAGTCAATGTTGCCGGCTGAATGCCGACGATGATGGTTTCCCGAGGCGCTTCGCCGAGCAGTTCGAGCGTTGCCAGCACATCAGAGAGGCCGATCTGATGCGGCGAGAGCTTGCTGCGGAAGAAGACCGGCACTTCATCTCCGGACAAGCGCACGATGCTGCCCGGCGGCCGACCGGCCTTGAGCGCGTCTACCACGATCAGCAATTTGGCATGCGACAGGTCGTCGAGCAGTTCCATGGCCGAAGTGCCGCCATCGATCACCTCGACATCGGCGGGTATCTCAAAATGCTCGTGCAGCGCTTCAATGGCGCGCACGCCGACACCTTCATCCGAGAGCAGGATGTTGCCGATGCCGAGGACTATCGTCTTTGCCGGAGTCATACCACCTTCACGGTATGCGTGTTGCGCGTCTCGATGTCGGCGATATGCACCGCGCAAGCCAGGCAGGGGTCGAAGGAGTGCACGGTGCGCAGGATTTCCAGCGGCAGTTCGGCATTGGCCACCGGTGTGCCGAGCAAGGAGACCTCGTAGGGTCCCGCCTCGTCCTTATCGTTGCGTGGCGCGGCGTTCCAGGTTGTGGGCACGACGCATTGATAATTTTTTATCTTGCCGTCGTCGATCACCACCCAGTGCGACAGCACGCCGCGCGGCGCCTCGTGGAAGCCGACGCCCATCTGTTCGCCCTTGGGGAAGGTGGGCTTGTTGAAAGTCTTCAGGTCGCCCTTGCCGATGTTGTCGATCAACGCCTGCCATTGCTGGGCGAGCAGATCGACCTGCACTGCGCAGGAGATGGCACGCGCGGCGTGGCGGCCGATGGTCGAGTGCATGGCTTCGAGCCCGACCTTGGTCTTGGCCAGCGCGCTGACGGTTTCCAGGGTCTGCGTGGCGTATTTCTTGGTGGGTTCGTGCCCGGCCAGGTACATGCAGAGCACGCGCGCGAGCGGGCCGACTTGCGCCGGTTTGCCGTAGAAGGTCGGCGATTTGACCCACGAGTATTTGCCATCGTCCTTGAAGTCGGTGTACTCGGGCTGCGTTTCGCCCTGGTAGGGATGCAGCGCACCCTTGCCGCCCCGGTACCAGGAATGCTTGACGCTTTCCGCGACGCCATCGCGCCAGTATTGGTCGCCGAAGCTCTTGATCGGCTTGAACGAAGCGAAGTTGCCGCCGGCGATATAGCCGCCGGGCATGGCGAACTGCGTGCCCTTCGAATCGAGCGGGATGTCCGGCACCGCGAGATAGTTGAGGCAGCCGGCACCGACTTTGGTCCAGTCCGCGTAGAAGGCGCCGACCGCGGCGACGTCGACCAGATAGACGTTCTTGACGAAATCGGCGAGTTCGTCGATCCAGCCTTTGATTGCCAGCAATCGCTCGATCGTCAACACCGATTGCGAGTTGGTATCCAGCGGGTTCGCCACGCCGCCCACCGCCACGTTCTGGATATGCGGCGTCTTCGAGCCGAGGATGGCGACGATCTTGTTGGCCTTGCGCTGCACTTCCAGCGCCTGCAGGTAGTGTGCCGTCGCCAGCAGATTGACTTCGGGCGACAGCTTCATGGCCGGATGGCCCCAGTAGCCGTTGGTGAATATGCCGAGCTGCCCGGTCTTGACATACCCGGACAGGCGCTCATGCACTGCCCGCATCTCGTGCTTGCCGTTGAGATGCCAGGACGAGAGGCTCTCGCCGAGCGCCGCCGCCTTGTCCGGGTCGGCCTTGAGCGCTGAGACCACGTCCACCCAGTCGAGCGCCGAGAGATGGTAGAAATGCACGATGTGATCATGCACCGCGTGCGCCAGGATCATCAGGTTGCGTATGTATTGCGCATTCAACGGCACTTCCAGCTGCAAGGCGTTTTCCACCGCGCGCACCGAGGCGATGGCATGCACCGTGGTGCATACGCCGCAGATGCGCTGGGTGATCGCCCAGGCATCGCGTGGGTCGCGACCCAGCAGGATCTGCTCGACGCCGCGCCACATCTGGCCCGAGACCCAGGCCTTGGTGACCTTGCCGCCATCCACCTCGCAGTCGACGCGCAGATGGCCTTCGATCCGGGTGATCGGGTCTATCGTGATTCGCTTGGACATGCGCAGCTCCTCGTTTCAGAATGGTTCAGCGGGATACGGCCGGCTTCATGGCGGGCAGCACCGGTAACAGCTTGACCAGGACGATGTAGGCCAGGATCTCGAAAGAAATCAGACCGACGGAGAGGATCAGTTCCGGCAGTGACGGGAAATAATGCCAGCCGTCGCCGGTCTCGTAACCGACCAGGAAGCCGTTGATGCGCAGCATGAACCCGCCCAGCATCAGCAGCACGGCCGCGCCGAAGAGCTTGCCGGCGTTGTTGCGGTTGGCCGTACTGGCCAGCATGACCGCCGGTACGATGAAACAGATCATCTCGACCCAGAACCAGAAGCTCTCCAGCGTGACCTGGAAGGCATGGGGAAGCGCGCCGCGCATCACCAGGCCGCCGATGCGTAGCGCCAGATAGGCCAGCAGCAGTCCCCAGATGAACTTGGCCAGTTTGGCCAACAGCGGGGTCTCCATGGGCCGCCTGAAGCCCAGCGAGACCAGCGTCGCCTCGAACACCACCACCGCGAAACCCAGCAACACGGCGGTCATCAGGTATTCGAGCGGCAGCAGCAGGCCCGAACGCCAGAGCGGGTGGATCTGGTTGCCCAGGATGATCAGCATTGAACCCAGCGACGACTGGTGCATCGAGGGCAGCAGCACACCGAGCGCGATGAACAGGAACATCAGCTTGGCGACGATCTTCTTCACGTTGGGAACGATCTTCTTCAGAAAGCCAAACGCGAGCTTGTCGAGGAAGGCCGGCGAGAACTCGATCCACATCACCATGATATACAGCGAGATGCAGGTCGCCACTTCGAACAGCACCGAGTTCACCTGCGCGTAGGCGGGCCAGAAGATATGCCAGGCGTTCCAATAGCGCCCCATGTCCATCATCACCGACACGGCGGCCAGGCTATAGCCGAACACCGAGGCCAGCAGGGCCGGCCGCACCAGCGGGTGGTATTCGCCCTTGTTGAAGATATACACCAGCAGCGCCATGGTATAGCCGCCGCAGGCGAAGGCCGAGCCGATCACCACGTCATAGACGATCCAGATGCCGAATGGGTAGCCGTCGCTGAGGTTGGTGACCGCCCCGAGTCCAAAGATGAAGCGGACGATCATCACGAGGCCGGCAGCCAGACTGATGGCGCCAAGGCACAGCGTGACGGGCGTGACCAGTTTTCCGCCGAGCGGCGCCGGGGCGTGCTCACTCATGATGGCCTCCTTTTTCCTCTTCGTCGTATTGCTTGGTATTGCGCTTGGCCGCATAGGCCAGCGCCCCGAGGAACACCAATGGCATCACCAGTCCGCCGTACAGCGTGTGCTGAAGGGTTTCGGAGGTTATCGCGTCGGAGCGCGGCGGCAGGTCGGGATAACCGAGCTTGTCGAACGGCACGCCGGAGAGCATGACCATCTGCGTGCCGCCGAATTCCGTTTCGCCGTAGAGGTGATCGACGTACTTGCCGACCACGCCGGGATAGCTTTGCTCCGGGCCGCCCAACTGGCCGCGCGGGAAAGCGGTCTGCGTGCCGGGCTTGAGGCTGCGCCGGCGCGCCGCTTCCTTCTTGAGATCGGCCACCTTGCCGAACAGCGTGGCGCCGGTCGGACAGACTTCGGCGCAGGCCGAGTACTTGCCGTCTTTCCAGCGGTGCTGGCAGAGCTGGCACTTGCTGATCTGCGGAAAGGTCTGGTCGTAGGTGAACCGCGGCACGCCGAAAGGGCAGGCGGCGACGCAGTAGCGGCAGCCGATGCAGGCGTCCTTGCTGTAGCTGACCACACCGGTCTTGGCGTCCTTCTGCATCGCCGACACCGGGCAGGCCGAGACGCAGGAAGGATCGACGCAATGCATGCAGGATTTCTTGATGAAGGCGTAGCCGTTTTGCTCCTCGTCCTTCTTGTCCATGGTGCCGTGGCGATAGACCTTGATGACCGTCAGCGTCTTGCCGGAAATGTCCAGCGGCATGTCCCAGTAAGGCTGCTCGGTATTGGCCTGGAATTCCGGCGGCATGTCGTTGGACTGCTTGCAGGCCGCGACGCAGGCCTTGCAGCCGATGCACAGGGTCGAATCGTAGAGCAGGCCGAGCGCGTCCGGGGAGAGGACATGCGCCTCACGCGCCTGAACGGGACGAGCGGTGGTTGCGGCAGCCAGCGCCGCGCTTCCCGCCAGGGAAGCCTTGAAGAAGTGGCGACGGTCCATGGCGCTCAGTCCCTTATTCCGCTTTTTCTGTCGAGGCAGGCGTTCCGGGGTTTTCTTCTGTGGCCGTCTTGCCGAGGTTCTTGGCCAGCATCGCGGCGCCACCCGCCGCCGCGCCGGCAATGGCGGCGAGTGCCGCTGCGGCGGCGAAACTGGTGCCTCCCTGTTCCTCGACGATGCGCGGATAGGAGAGCGGCGGCACGACATTCCTCAGCACCGCCGTCTGGTGGATGGCTTTGGTAAAACCGACACCCTTCTCGGTGCAGCCGATGCACGGGTGCCCGCAGCCCACCGGCCAGGTGCCCGAACCGGCATCGCCGAACAGGATGGTCGGGCAGTTGGCATAGGTCTCCGGCCCCTTGCAGCCCAGCTTGTAAAGGCAGTAGCCCTGCCGGTGGCCGCTATCGCCGAACTCGATGGCGAAGCGTCCGGCGTCGAAATGGGCGCGCCGTTCGCAGTTGTCGTGCACGAGGCGCGAGTAGGCGAACTTGGGACGGCCCAACTGATCGACTTCCGGCAACTTGCCGAAGGTCAGGAAATGCACCACGGTTGCCAGGAAGTTGTAGGGGTTCGGCGGACAACCGGGAATCGTCACCACCGGCTTGCCGAGCGCTTCGGCAACGCTGCCGGAGCCGGTCGGATTCGGCCCCGTCGACGGCATGCCGCCCCAGGAGGCGCAGGAACCGATGGCGATGACCGCAGCGGCGTCGGTAGCGCATTCTTTCAGCATATCGATGGCGGTCTGGCCGCCGATCTTGCAATAAATGCCTCCTTCCTTGAGCGGGATGGCGCCTTCGACCACCAGCACATACTTGCCCTTGTGGGCCTTCATGGCGCTCTTGCGCGCCGCCTCGGCCTGGTGGCCGGCGGCGACGAACAGCGTCTCGTGGTAGTCGAGCGAGATCACGTCGAATATCAGCTTTTCCAGGGTCGGGTGTTCCGCCCGCAACAGGGATTCGGAACATCCCGTGCATTCCTGGAAGTGCAGCCAGATCACCGAAGGGCGCTGGGCTTTTTCGATGGCTTTGGCTACCGCCGCCTCTGCGCCTGCCGGCAGACCCAGGGTCGCCGCTACGGCAGTACAGAGCTGCAAGAATTCGCGCCGTGAAATCTGTAGTCGTTGTTCGATGCCAGCGGCTGCGTTTTCCTCGTGCCGCATGTCGAATATCGTCGCGTTCATTTCTTCGCTCCCCGATGAACTACAGTGGGATTTCCAGCCGTCACTCAATGACAAATATATGCGCTGAAGAAGCAAGCGCATATACCTGGAATACCGTAATTTTCGATACTTAGAAACCGGTAGTCAGGCTTCAAGCGACGCCGCGACGCACATTCCTTTGCTCAATCCGCAAACCGGAAAATACCGTAGGGGGGGTATTGAATTGCTCGCCCAACCTGTTAGCTTTGATATGACTGCGTCAAACAGTGCGCTTATCGCGATCTGCCGCTGTCCCTAAGAGAAAATCATGCGTCCGGTTTTTATGCCATGAGCACACCTGCCGTCACCGGGTATTTCGCGCAACTCGAGGACGCTGTTGCTTGTGTGCTGGAAGCCGAGCGCGCCGCACTTGCGGAAATCGAGCATTGCAAGCGACAGTCGTTACGATTGATCTCCGACAGCCGGGCACACGCCGAGCTGGTGCATCACCGCACCGAGGCCAGGATTGAGCGCCTGCGCCAACGCATGAGGGAAACCGCGAGACTTCGCCAGGAGCGGATTCGTGGCGAAATGGCGGCGCTTGCAGGCGATATGGGGACGGAAGATGTCTCTGCCCGCGCAACACTTGAGCGTGCGATTGCCAGGATTGCCGAGGAGATCGCCGGCGGGTCGTCACCGAGCTGAATCATGGACTACGCTCAGTCCAGATTGCAGGCTCGATTCGGCGAACGTCCCAACGAGTTCCTCTGGCAAAACCTGGAAGCTGCGCTGGAATCCGCCGCCGCGCTGGAAATCGCTCGCTCTTCCGTACTGAAGCGATGGGTGGCGGGAATCGCGCCGCATGCCGACAGCCACGCGATAGAGCTCACCTTGCGCGCATGCTGGCGCGAGTGCGTTTCCGAAGTGGCCGCCTGGGTGCCCTGCAGCTGGCAACCGGCATTGCTGTGGACGCGTGTGCTGGTGGATTTGCCAGCAGTTTGTTACCTCGCCCGAGGCGGAGTTCCGTTGCCCTGGATGTTGAGCGACCCGCTGCTGCAAGTCTATGCCCGAGCCGATTCGGCAACCCGTGAAACCTTGTTGCGGGAAGACTTCCACGCATTGCTGGGGGCCCCGCGTATAAATTCGGGTCGCATGCCGGCATTGGCCAGCCCGGACCTTCCGCAAGTTCGCCAAGCCTGGCTGGACGAGTGGCGCCGGCGCTGGCCGCGATGGGGCGACACGACTTCGCTCGAAAATCTTGCGCGGCTGTTCGATGCCGCGATGCAGCAGAGGGGGGAGATTGGACGGCCTGAACTGCTGCGCCGCTTGCGCGCTCTATTTCGGCGCTCGCTGCTTCGCCCTGCGGCGGCATTCATCTACATCGCTTTCGCCGCGCTCGACATCGAGCGGCTGCGCGCCGGGCTCTTGAAGCATGACCTGAGGCGAGAGGGAATCATTCCATCGTGATACGCCCACAGCCCGCTGCCTGGTTCGAAGTGATCGCGGCGGTCGACGACGCCCGCGAGGTAATCGATTCGCTGGCCACGGCTGGCTGCGCAGAAATCGAACCGCCTATGATCGAGCCACCTATAGCAAAACCTCAGGCAGCCCGGCTCGCGACCGAGCGACAAGGTGGAACCCTGCCGGATGGCGAAATCTATGCGCGAATCACGGGCTGGACCAGCGATGCCGGACAACTCGTAACCTGCATGGAGCGCTCTCCTGTCCGTGCGCTGGTGCATTTCCCCAATGCGCCAGAGGAAGTTCAAGCTCCGTTGATCCTGCGCAATGCCAGCTGGATACAGCCCTTCGAGATATTCGCCCGCATGGTGGGCATGCCGGGTCGTTTCAGCGCCGATCCCAGCGGGCTGCTGGTATTCGTGGCGCCGATCCTGTTCGGTTATATGTTCGGCGACGTCATCCAGGGCATCGTGCTGATCGTGATCGGCCTGGCGTTTCAACGGCGCTGGCCGATGCTGCGCTTGCTGGTGGCAGGTGGCATTGCGGCGACGGCGTTCGGTTTCGTTTTCGGTGCCGCCGGCGGCATACATGGGGCACTTCCTGCATTGTGGGTGGAGCCGCTCGACAAGCCATTGCCGGTGTTGCTGGCACCGCTCTTTTTTGGCGGCGCGCTGCTTTCGCTTGGAGTTGCCCTGACCGGCCTGGAAGCTTACTGGCGCGGAAAGCTTGGGAACTGGCTGTGCTGCGAGGCGGGTTTCCTGGCGTTGTACGTCGGCGTGCTGCTTGCCTTTCTGCATCCGGCCGGCCAGGTGCTTGCTGTTGCGGGGGCGGGCATCCATATTTTCGGCAGCGTGCGGCAGGCGCGGCGGAATAGTGCCATGGGTGCCGTATTCGCATCGTTGGGGGAACTTCTGGAGAAACTGGCGCAGATACTCATCAACACGGTTTCTTTTATTCGTGTCGGCGCATTTGCCTTGGCTCACGCCGGACTGTCGAGTGCCCTGGTCTCCATGGTGGGGGCAGTGAATACCACCGCCGGTTATGTGGTTGTGCTGATTGCCGGCAACGCCCTGATCATCGTCATCGAGGTGCTGGTGGCTTCGATCCAAACCACGCGTCTCGTCCTCTTTGAATTCTTCACGCGGTTTTTTCAAACTACCGGACGGGAATTCCGTCCGTTGCCTCCCCCTGCGGGGTCACCTGAGGAGATCGGAAATGTCCCAAGGACTTAAGTTTTCCATGGCCATGGCTGCATTTGCCGCAGTGCTGGGCAGTGTGGTGACGACGCTGCTGTTCTGGGTTCAGAACGCCGCCGCGCAGGGCGGAACAGCCTATTCCTTGCCGCCGGACGTGTGGCGCTGGGCGATGGCGAGCGCGGCGGCGGCGACCGGGATTTCGACGGCCGCAGCCGCCCATGCGGTAGCGAAACTGGGCAGCGCGGCGATCGGCGCACTGGCTGAAAAACCCGATCTCTTCGGCAGGCTGCTGATTTTCGTCGGCCTCGCCGAGGGCATCGCGATCTACGGCTTGATCGTATCGGTCTTGATCCTGAACCGATTGGCGTGAGCTTCCATGTATTCATCGAGCATTTTCCTCGGTGACGAACTGAGCGCCGCCGGATACCGGCTTGCCGGCGTGGACGCTCGTGTGCCGGCGCCCGGCGACGAAGCGCAGTGTTTCGAAAAGGCCCTCGGCGAGGCGCGCATCCTCCTGCTCGGCGCGCGTTGCGCCAGGGCCATCGCGCCTGCGGCGCTCGAAGCCGCGTTGGCGCTGTTATCCCCGCTGGTCATCGTGGTTCCCGAGTGGGACGGCAGGCAAGTGGCGGCCGATCCGGCAAGCAAGGTACGGCGGGCTTTGGGAGTCGAAACATGAATCTCGATCAGCAGACGCAGGCTTTGCTCAAGCTGGCCGAGGACTACCGCATCGGGCACTGCCAGGCACTGCTTGCCAAGGCGCGCGAGGATAGCCGCGCCATCCTCAAGGCGGCGCACCTTGCCGCCCGACGCGATCTTCGCAGCATGCTTGCTCCCGAGCGACAGCGGCTTGCGGCCGAAATTGCCGAAGCCGAAGCCAAACTCGTGACCCAGCGCCGCTTGCGCGATCAAAGGCGCGTCACCGCTGTCCTCCGGCAAGCATGGCCGAGAGTGTCTCAAGCGCTGAGTGAAAGTTGGGAGACGCCGGCGGGGCGGGCTGCCTGGGTCGTGCATCATCTTGCCGTCGCCCTGCGGGCCTTGCCCGCGCAGGCTTGGCTTATCCGGCATCCAGTCGACTGGCCAGCAGCGGAGCGCGAACAGGCGAGCCAGTGGATGCATGCTCATGGCATCGCCGAGGCCAGGTTCGAGGCCGCTTCGGATCTGCGCGCAGGCATCCGTGTCGTCTGCGGCTTGAACGTGCTGGATGCGTCATTGGAAGGGCTGCTCGCCGACCGGGCGCAGATCGAAGGCCGCCTGCTGCATTACCTGGAGCAGGCGGCATGAGCGTCGCGCACATCTGCTGGATCAGCGGGCCGGTACTGCGGGCTCGCGCACAGGGGCCGTTCCGCCTGCGCGAGGCGGTGCGCATCGGCGAGCGCGCCCTGCTGGGCGAGGTGATCCGGATGCAGGGCGACGAAATCGTTGTGCAAGTTTATGAGGATACGACGGGCCTGCATCCGGGCACGGAAGTCACCGGCAGCGGTTCTCCGCTTGGCGTCATGCTCGGCCCCGCGCTGCTTGGCCGTATCTTTGACGGGCTGCTCAGGCCGCTGGCCGGCGCCGCCACGCACTATGTCGAAGCCGGCATGCGGGAGGAAGTCCCGCTCGAGTTCGATTTCACGCCGCGACTTCGCCCGGGGCAATCTGTCCATGGTGGCGCGGTGTTCGGCGAAGCGGTGAATCAATCCGGGATCAAACAGTTCTGCCTGGTACCCCCCGACGCCACCGGCGAGCTGGTCGGGATCGAGGCCGCAGGTCGTTATGCGGATAATCTGCCGCTATGCACCTTATGCGCTGCCGACGGCAGCCGCCGCGCCATCGCCATGAGTCATTTCTGGCCGGTGCGCGAACCGCGCCCCATCTCCCAATGGTTGCCCTCCGATGAGCCGCTGATTACCGGCCAGCGCGTCCTCGACAGCCTGTTTCCGGTCGCACTCGGCGGCAAGGCGGCGATTCCGGGCGGCTTCGGCACGGGCAAGACCATGCTGCTGGAAACGCTGGCGAAAGCCTGCGGCGCCGATGTGATCGTGTACGTGGGATGCGGCGAGCGCGGCAATGAAATGGCCGGCGTACTGGACGAATTCCCCCGGCTTGCCGATCCGCGCACCGGGCGACCGCTGATGGAGCGCACGGTCATTATCGCCAATACCTCCAACATGCCGGTGGCGGCGCGAGAAGCCAGCATCTACAGCGCCGCCACGGTGGCCGAATATTTTCGCGATCAGGGTCTGCACGTCGCGTTGCTGGCCGACTCCACCAGCCGCTGGGCCGAAGCCTTGCGCGAAGTCTCGGTGCGCTTCGGCGAGTTGCCCAGCGAGGGCGGCTATCCCCCTTACCTGTCGAGCCGCATCGCCGAGTTCTACGAACGCGCCGCCAAGGTCACGACGCTTGCCGGAAGCACTGGATCGGTGACGGTGCTGGCCTCGATCAGCCCGCCGTCGGGAGATTTCTCGGAGCCGGTCACCAGCCATACCAAACGTCATGTGCGCAGTTTCTGGGCGCTGGATGTCAAGCGCGCGCAATCGCGTTTCTATCCCGCGGTCAACCCGCTGCAATCCTATTCGGAGGATTCACTCGACCTGGCATCGTGGTGGCAGAAGGTCTATGCCGATCCGGCGCTGGAGGGTTTTGACCCGTCGGCGAACGGCTGGCTGGCGTTGAGGCGCCGGTTCCTCGGCCTGCTGGACGAACAGGCGCGTCTTGAGCGGATGGCGCGCATTATCGGCAAGGACGCACTGCCCCAGCGTCAACAGTTGACCCTGTTCTGCGCCGGGCTGGTCAATGAAGGCTTCCTGCGCCAGTCGGGATTTTCCGCAAGCGATCTGTATTGCGGGCCGCAACGCCAGGCAAGAATGATGTGCACCATCGCGAACTTCATCGGCGCGGCCGAGAAGGCGCTCGCCATGGGGGTCTCCTGCGAGACGATCGCCGCCATGGAAATTGTGAGACGGCTCGAACGCATGGGCGAGGATATCGGCGAGAACGATGTCCAAGCATTTGCCGACCTGGCGCTGCACATGGAAAGCGAGTTCGCCGCTTTGGTCGGATCGTCCGAATCAGCAGGAGCAAAACGTGCGGCCTAGATTCCTGGTCAGCGGTGCCGCCACCCGCATCGACGGGCCGTTATTGTTTCTGCGGCGCACGCTCAATGTCGGCCTGAACGAAGCGGTTTCGGTTCAAGGCGGCGACGGGCGAATTCGCCTGGGGCGCATCGCCGCGATCGACGACGAGTTTCTTACCATCGAGTTGCTCGAATCGAGCGCCGGCTTGGCGCTTGCCGACACTATCGTGCAGTTTCATCTCGAACCGCTGCATTTCGGCTTGAGCGCCGGCGTCCTGGGCCGGGTCTTCGACGGCGTCGGCAGGCTGATCGACAATGGCCCGCCCATCGCGGTCCACCGCAACTTCCGCATCGAGGGACTGCCGCTCAACCCGGTCGCCCGCGCCCGGCCCCACGACTTCATAGAAACCGGGGTTTCGGCGGTGGACCTCATGAACAGCCTGGTGCGCGGACAGAAGCTGCCGATCTTTTCCGGCGGCGGCTTGCCGCACGACCGTCTTGCCGTACAAATCGCCAATCATGCCAGGCTGCGTGGGGAAGATGCGCAGGATTTCGCCGTCGTCTTTGCGGGGATCGGCGTCCCGCATGCCAGTGCCGAGTATTTTCGCCGCAGCTTCGAGGCGAGCGGCGTGCTGGAACGCGCG
>Ga0172380_10003669_pt1 | contig 20696 bp, 14 predicted proteins | sample Leawe162metaG_FD_119747 | JGI IMG/M metagenome (GOLD analysis project Ga0172380, IMG submission 119747) | Leachate microbial communities from a municipal landfill in Southern Ontario, Canada - Leachate well 162 metaG | ecosystem: Engineered > Solid waste > Landfill > Unclassified | place... | reverse complement strand
TTACTGATTTCACTGAGTTTTCAGAGATTGATTTGAATCCGTTTGTGTTCTCACCAAACAGAAATAAGTCAAAGATACTGGATGCAAGAATTAAACTTGGTTAATTTATTTATTCGTGAAATAATCGTATGCGGCTTTTGATATTTTAGAAATGATTTCTTCATTAGTTTCCATTGTTTCAAAAGAGTCTGAAACAAATACCGCTATTGAATAATTTTTTCCGTTTGGCAATACAATTATTCCGATATCATTTGTAGCACTCGTCATACCTTCTTTGTTTTCAGGTCCCGTTCCTGTTTTATGAGCGACTTCTGTTCCCACAGGTAATAATCCTTTCAATCGTTTTGGTCCTGTCGAAGTTTCAATCATAACTTTCCATAAATATTCATAAGTGCTTGTTAGAATCTTTTTATTCCTGAACTTGCAAAGTAGTTCTGCAGCCGCCCTTGGAGTTGACCAGTTTCGGTATTGTACATCCCAGCTTGAATGCATTCCCTCTTCTGTAGCGACAATTGATATATCATTAATTTCTTGTGAATGTATAAAGTCATTAACGACTGTTGGACCACCAACAAGTCTGAATAACAGGTCGCATGCGACATTATCACTTTTTGATACAGCATATCGTATAAGCTCATCTATGGTTAATTCAACATTTCCTTCAGGATATTTCTCCCGCAGTGGACTATAATAGGGAAGCAGGTCTTCTTTTCTGATTACTATTTTATCATTAAGTTGAATCTTATCTTTTTCAACAAGATCCAGAACTGAAAGTGCAAGATGGTATTTATAAACGCTTTGCATTGGAAATCTTTCGGTACCATTGACCGAAAGTGTATCTTGTCCGTTTTCAGAACTTATTGCAACACCAATGATTGCACGTTTATCTTTTATTACGTTTTCAATTTTATTCCGTAACATATCCATCTGAGGATAAACAACGCTGTTTGTAAAAAGTAAAAATCCGACAATGAATAATTTAATATGCATGTAAGTAAATGTTTCTTAAATATAGCAAATTGAAAATAAAGTTTCTAATTATAACTTCCATTATGACTGTAAAAAGCTGAGTATATCTATTCACTTTGAATAGAATAAAACTTTAATTATAAATATATTATTAGAAATAAATTTGAAATAATGAAAATAGCAAAAGAATTCAGATGGGAAATGGGGCACCGCCTGCCTGAACATAGCGGTCTTTGCAGGAATATTCACGGTCATTCATACAGAATGGTAGTTGAGATTAATGGTGAAGTACTCGCAAACGGGATGATAATAGATTTTTATGACCTTGGATTAATTGTTAAACCCATTCTCGAAAAACTCGACCACTGTTTTCTCGTTTATGTGAAAGATAAACCTGTTTTAGATTTCTTAAAGAAGTATAAAATGAAAATGGTTGTTGTTGACTATCTCGCTACGGTTGAAAATATTTGTAAAGATATTGCTGAAAAGATTGTTTCTGAAATTAAGAAACAGAAAGTAAAAAATATCAGTGATATATCGGTGAAGATATTTGAAACACCAAATTCTTTTGCTGAAATAAATCTGAAGATAAATGTATGAAGATAGTTAAAGCCCGATTAAATTTTCAAGCGAGCTGAAATCTGACGATCTTATTCAACGAACAAGAGGTTTACCTGCTCTGTGCCATGAAATAATTCCGCCGGAAAGATGAAAAACTTCGTTTATTCCTGACTGTTTGAATAGTGAGAGTGCATTTTTGCTTCTACTTCCGCTGCGGCAGTAAATAATATATTTGCCTTCTTTATCAAGTGCCTCGACCTTCCTTTTAAATCCCGGGTCATAAAAGTTTATTAGCATTGCTCCTTCAATTCGTGATTGATTATATTCTTCTGGAGTTCTTACATCTACTATTGTGTGACCTTGATTGATAAGCTCATCAAATTTTTGTACATCAATATTTCCTTCTTTAGTACCAAATACATTAAAATTAAACATCAGTTTGAAAAATATTAAAATTAAAATAAAGTTTTATAAAATATGTTTATTGCAGGGTTTGTAATTAGTTAATATTTTCAACAGTAAATAATTCAATATAATTACAAATTTGTTTTCCTTTCAAAGCTTTCTTTTATTCCCTCAATAATATTGTTACCGAAATACTCCATTTCGTTACCGAAATACTCCATTTCGATATCGAATTATTCTATTTCGTTACCGAATAACTCCATTTCGTTACCGAATTATTCCATTTCGTTACCGAAATACTCTATTTCGTTACCGAAATACTCCATTTCGGTACCGAATTACTCCATTTCGGTACCGAATTACTCCATTTCGGTACCGAATTAATACTGAATATGCTGTTTTTAGGCTATTTTACGCGTTTCTCATTTTCAAGCTCCAGTCTGGAAGAAGAGTGGAGCAAATACTTTTATAACATGAGCAATTACTTTTTGCGAATGCAGAGTAATTTCAGTTAAGTTTTGCCACTAATTCCCAAACTTTTGTCCATGAAGGAGAACAAAATGGATAACTTGAAATAATCTTGATTATCTACATGAATTTTCTTACTTTAATAAAGGAAAAGGTTAAAAAACTCATATTATTTAAATTTCAATTAGGGAAACTATCATTAATTATTACATGGCATTATTGCGATGAAAACAAAATTACTTGCATTATCACCTCGAATACTTATAGGAGCTTATATTGTTGTAGCAATTATTGTTATTCTATTTGGATTCTTGTCGTATAAATCAAATGTCGATGAACGAAATCAGCAGGTTATCCGTGAACTCAGTATTCTTTCAGAATCAAAAGTAAAAAGAATTCAATCATGGCGTAATGAAAGATACGGAGATGCCGGAGTTATGATGGGTAATGAAGGCTTAATTTCAGCTTATAAAGCCTGGCTTGGAAATCCTGAAAACGAAGGTTTAAAAGATGCTGTAATTAAAATGGTGCTTTCTTATGAAAAATATTTCAATTATAAAAATATTATCCTATTTGATAAAAATCGTGATGTGAGATTAGCACTGAATAGCACCTCTCCGTCTTTAGACAGCGTTTCATTATCAAATGTAAATATTAGCATATCGAATAATAATCCGAGTATAAGTCATCTTTTCCTCGCCGAAAGTGATTCATCAATTTATTTGGATGTAGCAACTCCGTTTTATAGCGGTGATGAATTGATTGGAGGAGTAATCTTAAGGATTGACCCCGATGATTTTCTTTTTCCCGAAATCAATAACTGGCCTGTCATTAGCAGAACAACCGAATCCATTCTTTTTACTGTATCAGGTGATAAAGTGGTTTTTTTGAACAACTTTCGTTTTAAAGATAAAACTGCACTGAATTATAAACTCGGTATTAATAAAGAAAATGAACATATAACCGCAGTGAGAGCTGCAAAAGGTCTAAGAGGATTAACCGAAGGTATTGATTATAAAGGCTCTAAGACTTTAAACGACATCAGACAAATTGAAGGCTCGCCGTGGATACTGATAAATAAGATTGATGTTGATGAGATTTATGCACCGATAAAAGAGCATACATGGAATCAGGTATTCTTTTCCGCGTTTATTCTTTTCATACTTGGAGCGGGTTTATATTGGGTATGGCATAACAGGAAACAAGCTTTGCAAATACAAAAACTCGAAGAAGAAAAACGAATTCTTGGTATCGCAAAGAATTATGAGAAAGTCATGAAGTATGCTAATGTAGCCATGGTTCTTTCAGATGATGACCTTATCATAAGGGATGTCAACGAAAGAGCTTTAAGCCTATACGGTTTCTCAAAGAGTGAAATTATAGGAATGAAGATTAGTGATTTTGTCGTTTCAGATGCTGAGCAAATACCCGACGGTAATAAAGAAGAAGAAGGAAAACTAAAAGAAGGTATAATTTACGAATCTTTGCAAAAACGTAAGGACGAATCGACATTTTATGCTGACGTAAATCTGAGTATTGTCGAAATAAATGGCAGAAATTATTTCCATAGAATAATAAGCGATATAACTCAACGGAAGATAGCAGCCGAAAAATTAAGACAAAGCAAAGAGCGTCTTCAGGAATTAAATTTTGAAAAGGATAAGTTCTTTTCAATCATTGCACATGACCTACGGGAACCGCTTGGTACTTTTATGAATGTTACAAAGATGATGGATGAAAATAAATCAACTATGTCCGAGCAGGAAATTGATGAGTTTGTAAAGCTTATGAAAGAATCATCTGAAAATTTATATGGATTGCTTGAAAACCTTCTTGAGTGGTCAACGATGAAAAGGGGACTGATTGCCATAAAACCCGAACTAATTAATCTGAAGGAATGCTTAAGAAAGAATTTTGAAATATTAAATGAATCCGCAAGTAGAAAAAATCTGGATATTTCAGTAAATATTCCTGACGAGTTAGAAGTTTTTGCTGACGAAAGAATGGTAAATGGAATTCTTAGAAATCTTGGAACTAATGCAGTAAAATTTACAGCCAATGGAGGAAAAATAAACATCAAGGCTGAAAATTCAGAAGACAATGAAGTATTGATTTCTGTATGTGATTCAGGTATTGGAATTCCTCAGAACATGATTGATAATCTTTTCAATAACGCTGTTAATACAAAACGTTCAGGTACAGAAGGAGAACCAAGCAGCGGGCTTGGATTGATACTTTGCAAAGAGTTTACTGAAAAACTTGGCGGCAGGTTGATAATTGAAAGTGAAGTTGGAAAAGGAAGTACATTTAAAATATTCTTGCCGGGGAAAGATCCCGGGCAGAATCTTAAGACTGAGGAAGTAAAAAAGATTATTTCCGATACAATTTTTGAACAGGAATAGTTATTCTAATTCAATAATTTAAATCATTTCCGGCACTTTTTAATTCGCTTAATTCAAAGCAAGTTTTGTAACTTGAAAATTAAAATTATTGTTGTAAAATTGAATACGAAATATGAAAACATATGACTAAAATTAAATTTCTGATATTCATTCCTGCATTCTTATTAATTTATTTTATTTCCCCAAATGCGTATTCTCAAACTGGTTGGTTTTGGCAAAACCCATTACCGCAGGGGAATAACATTAATGACATTCAATTTGTATCAACTACTACTGCATTTGCTTGCGGACAGGACGGCACTGTACTTAAAAGCCTTGATGGTTGTTTAACCTGGTTCCCGCTTACTACCGGTGTTCAGACAAACCTGAAAGCTCTAAGTTTTATTAATGAAAATACGGGCTGGGTAATGGGAGCTCCGAATACCGTACTAAGAACATACAATGGCGGTTTCAGCTGGACTGCATTAAACATCGGAAACTATACAAATATAAATTCAATTAATTTCGTAAATGCAAGTACAGGATTCATAGTTGGAGCAAACGGACTCTTTCTTAAAACATCCGACGGCGGCGATAGCTGGTTTGCATCCACTATCTCAATTTATTCTCTTAGTGATGTGTATTTTGCAGATCCGTTTTGGGGATGGGCAGTTGGTTCAGCGGGGGCAATTCTTTATACTTTTAACGGGGGTTCAAATTGGTACTGGCAAAACAGCCAGACAGGCCAGTCTTTAAATTCTGTTTATTTCATAAATACTTCTGTTGGCTATGCAGCCGGAAATTATGGTACTATACTGCGTACTAATGACAGCGGAGCGAATTGGATTATTCAGAATGCAAATACTACTAATAACATTTTATCAGTTTTTGTAAATGATTTTTACAATGCATCCGCTTGCGGTTACAATGGTTCAATTTATAATACTACCGATGCCGGTACTGTTTGGAATGTTCAGCAAATGGGAATACCAACACCTCTTTCATCAATTAGTTTTGCAAACACAAACAACGGGATTTGTGCGGGTCAGCTTGGATATATGACACGAACTTCGAACGGAGGTATAAATTGGATTTCGTTATCTAAAATTGCTTCATCAAGTTACCTTAAATCACTTAGTGTTGTTGACGAAAGTGTTGTTTATGCCGCAGGAGGCATCGCCACTGTATTAAAAACAATAAACGGAGGTTTTAACTGGACAGCTTTAACCGGCATATCGGGAATAGTTAACGCAGTGTTTTTTACAGATGTTTTTAATGGGTGGGTCGCAAGCTCAACAGGAATCAGAAACACAACCGATGGCGGATTCACATGGACGGTTCAATCTGCTAATAATATGAATTCTATTTTCTTCTTCAATTCAAACTACGGCTGGGGATGCGGAGTATCTTGGTTTATTATCGCAACAACAAATTGCGGTCAGAGTTGGGAAGCACAGAGCAGCGGCAGTACAGGTTCATTAAGAGCAATTCAGTTTATAAATCAAAGTACCGGCTGGGCATCCGAATCTTCGGGACAATTAAGGAAAACAACAAATGGCGGCACCAATTGGTTTCTTGCAGCATTCGGTATTGCAAGCAATATTAATTCTATATTTTTTGCAAGTGAAAATACAGGTTGGATTACAGGCGGTTCGGGGATTATTTCAAAATCTACAAACGGAGGTATATCCTGGATACCTCAAAACTCGGGAATTATTTCGGACCTGAACTCTATTCATTTTCCTAATCCGGCTACGGGCTGGGCTGCGGGCAGCGCAGGTAAAATATTATGGACATCAAACGGGGGTAATAACTGGTATTCTCAAAATGGATCCACCGGGAAATATCTTACTGTTGTTAAATTTGTAAATCATGCGACAGGCTGGATAGTAGGTGATGAAGGCACTATAATCAAAACTATTGACGGAGGCGGTTCCGTTGGCATTAATATCATATCAACCGAAATACCCGCGGGCTTCAGTTTAAACCAGAACTATCCGAATCCATTTAACCCGCAAACTGTAATCAGATATACTGTACCAAAAAGCAGTTTCATAAGTTTAAAAATCTTTGACGTGATGGGCAGGGAAGTCGCCGTTCTTGTAAACCAAAAACAGAATGAAGGGACATACGAATATACTTTCAATATTTCCGAACATTCAAACATTCCATCGGGTGTATTATTCTATAGACTTCAGGCAGAAAATAATTTCACCCTCACCAAAAAAATGATACTCTTGAAATAATGCATCGCAAATATAAGAAATTATGTATAACAAAACACTCCGTCTGATATTTTGACAGAGTGTTTTTGTTTATTGAATTTGAAATGATTTTTATTTCTTGGAAATTATGTTTAAAGCAGAGCCGGCTTTAAACCATTCGATTTGCTGTTCGTTGAAGGTGTGGTTTAACATTATTTCCTGATATGTATTATCGCTATGGTTTATTATAGCTTTAATTTTAATACCCGGAGCGAAATTATTTAATACGAGAGTGATTGTGTCATTCTCCTTTATTAAATCATAATCATTACGGTTTGCAAATGTAAGCGGGAGCATTCCTTGTTTTTTAAGGTTAGTTTCATGAATGCGTGCAAATGATTTCACTATGATTGCTTTACCGCCAAGGAATCGAGGCTCCATTGCAGCGTGTTCACGAGAAGAGCCTTCACCGTAATTTTCTTCTCCTACGACTACCCATGGAATTCCTTTTGATTTATAATCCCGGGCTGTCTTCGGTACTTCTTCATAAATACCTGTAACAAAGTTTCTAACAGAGTTCATTCTATCGTTAAAAAAGTTGATTGCGCCTATAAACATATTGTTTGAAATGTTATCCAGATGTCCGCGAAACTTCAGCCAGGGACCAGCCATAGAAATATGGTCGGTTGTACATTTCCCCTGGGCTTTTAAAAGTAATCTCATGTTCTGGAAATCACTCATTAAATCCGGAGCTTTAAATGCTTCGAGTATTTGCAGCCGGCTGCTCTCTTTTTCAACTATTACTTTTATCTTTGAGCCGTCTTCCGGAGGCGTTATGAATCCTGAGTTCCCGCGGTCAAAACCATTTACCGGAAGTTCGGTTCCTTTCGGGGGAGTCAACTTGACTTCTTTTCCCTCTGCGTTCTTTAACGTGTCTGTGAGAGGATTAAAAGTAATTCTTCCCGCGAGTGCCAGAGCTGTCACAATTTCAGGCGAAGCAACAAATGAATGCGTTGCTGAATTACCGTCGTTTCGTTTCGAAAAATTTCTGTTGTAAGATGTGATTATTGAGTTCATTTCTCCATCTTTCACGTCATGTCGTTTCCACTGACCAATGCACGGTCCGCAAGCATTCGCAAGGACTACACCTCCGATTTTTGTGAAAACATCCAGTTGTCCATCGCGTTCGATTGTTGCTCGAATCTGTTCTGAACCGGGTGTGATTACGAATTCTGATTTTGCAGTGAGACCATTCTCGAGTGCTTGTTTTGCAACAGAAGCAGCTCGCTCCATATCTTCATACGAGGAATTTGTACAGCTGCCAATTAAACCGACTTTTAGCTCTTCGGGATAGTCATACTCTTTAACTGCATTTTTGAATTCAGAAATTGTACGGGCAAGGTCAGGGGTGAATGGACCGTTAATGTAAGGTTCAAGTTCCGAAAGATTTATTACTATAACACTATCATAATATTTTTCAGAGCCTTCGTCATAAGTTAAACAGTCATTAATTGAATCTGTTGCATCTGCAATTTCTTTCCTTCCCGTCATTCTCAAGTATTCTGACATCTTTTCATCGTAAGGGAATATAGATGTTGTTGCACCTATTTCAGCTCCCATATTGCATATAGTCCCTTTTCCTGTACATGATAAAGATTTTGTTCCTTCACCGAAATATTCCACAATTGCACCCGTGCCGCCTTTTACGGTCAGTATTCCGGCGAGTTTGAGAATCACATCCTTAGGCGACGCCCAACCGTTTAATTTGCCGGTAAGCTTTACACCTATTAATTTTGGGAATTTTAACTCCCACGGAAATCCTGCCATTACATCAACTGCATCTGCACCGCCAACACCAATTGCTATCATACCAAGCCCGCCTGCGTTTGGAGTGTGGGAGTCGGTACCTATCATCATTCCGCCGGGAAATGCATAGTTCTCTAAAACTACCTGATGTATAATTCCCGAACCGGGTTTCCAGAATCCGATCCCGTATTTCGCCGACACAGATTCAAGAAAATCATAAACTTCCTTGTTATCAGTAACAGCTCTGTATAAATCTTGTTCAGCACCCGCATCCGCTTGAATTAAGTGGTCACAGTGGACTGTAGATGGTACTGCTACTTTAGGCATATTTGCAGACATAAACTGAAGGAGAGCCATCTGAGCCGTTGCGTCCTGCATCGCGACCCTGTCTGGTTTAAAATCAACAAAATCATTACCTCTTTCGTAAGTTTTGTTGTAATTACTGTCCCATAGATGTGAATAAAGAATTTTTTCCGTATATGTCATTTCTCTTCCGAGTAACTTACGTGCTTTTGAAACTTTATCACTAAAATTCTTATAAACATTCTTTATTAAATCTGTGTCGAATGCCATGTCTATTTCCTTATTTTATTTAATAAATTATTTAATTCGTTTGTTGTTGAAACGGGTAAATTACATGTAAAATTTTCGCACACGAAAACCTTTTCAGAATCAGCATCTTTTACTATATCATTCAGATAGGGTATTAATTTTGCCGAAATGTTATTGAAATATATTAGATTTTTGTTCGGTAAATACTTCTTCATAACCGCCGAATGAAGCTCGATAAACAATTCTGAGCGTAAATTTCCACTCAATATAATACTTGTATTATATTTTAAAAAGTTAAAGAGAGAAGATAAAAAGTAAGGGCTTGAAAAAGGAGAACTCTCTGCTTTTGAATAAAATGATTCATAACTTTCTTCGGCAAGTTTATAATATCTGTCATCTTTGAAAATTGCAAATAAGCGTGTTAGATTATCAGCCATTACCGAATTACCCGAAGGCTCTGCACCATCATATATTTCCTTTGTTTGCAGTATAACATCAATTCGTTTTTCAGAATCGAAAAAACCACCGTTTTCTTCGTCATACAACTTTATGATCGCTTGTTCTGTAAGTTTCTTTGCTATTGTTAGAAGTTTACCGCTAAATGATATGTTGTGAAAATCAAGTAAGGCTTTTATCAGAAATGCATAGTCATCAAGTCCTCCGTCAAATTTCACTTCACCGTCAATGTATCTGTGATAAAGTTTATCTTCCCCTTCTTTGTAAAGGTTGTTTATAAGGAAACTGACAGCACGAACGGCTGTTTTCTTGTAATCTTCGTTACCGGTTACCATATAGCCCTTAACAAACGACGATATCATCAGTGAATTCCAGGTCGTTAGAATCTTTTTATCAAGAAATGGACGCGGACGCTTTTCCCTTTGTTTTTTTAGTAATGCTAATGTTTCTTTAATTATTACTTCCGCTTTATTTATTGAAATGTTGTTCCTTTTCGCAACTTCGTATAAGTCATCTGTCTTATACAAAACATTAGTTGTTCCAAAAATATTGTGCGGATCGGAAATTGTATTTCCCTTGTGAACAACACCGAAATATTCATTAAATAAATGAGCATATTCTTTTGGTGCAATGCTGTTAATCTCGTCTTTTTCCCAGAGATAGAAGAATCCTTCTTGTTTCTCATTAAGGTTCTCGAATGATATGGCACTTTCTGCATCTTCCGCAGAATAAAATCCGCCCTTTGAATCAACGAGAAAGTCCATTACATATTGAAGCGTATCATTCCCAGCATCTAAAAATGATTGCTCTTGTGTCAGTGAATACGCATCAAAATATGTGTTTGATATTTGTGCCTGATCATATAGCATTTTTTCAAAATGTGGAACCCGCCAGTATTTATCCACTGAATACCTGTGGAAACCTTTATCAATATTATCGAATATCCCTCCTTCATACATCTTTTTGAGAGTGTATGTAACCATATCCAGTGCCTTTATTTCTTTAGTATGATAATAATATTTGAGAAGATAATCGAGAATTACTGGTCTTGGAAATTTATTACCTGAACCAAATCCTCCGTATTCTTCATCAAATAGATTAAGGCACTGAACATATGCTGAATCAAATATTGTGTCGTCAAGCTTTTTCCGTTCGGATTGATTATTGTTATCTAATACTCTGGTAATATTCTCCGAACTGTTTATTAACTCATTCCTCTTATTATTCCAGAGATTGCCTATTTGGTTTATAATATCTTCAATTCCCGCCCTTCCGTATTTTGATTTCGGAGGAATATAAGTAGCTCCGTAGAAAGGCTTAAGGTCAGGTGTAAGAAACATACTCATCGGCCATCCTCCTGAACCTGTCATAGATTGAAGTGCTGACATATAAATCCTGTCAATATCTGGCATTTCTTCGCGGTCAACTTTAATATTAACAAAAGTCTCGTTCATTAATGCTGCAATGTCATGATTTTCGAAACATTCCCTTTCCATTACATGACACCAGTAACAAGTAGAATATCCTATAGAAAGAAAAATTGGTTTATCAAGAGTTTTTGCAAGCTGAATAGTTTCATTATTCCAGGCATTCCAATTTACTGGATTGAAAGCATGCTGCAGTAGATACGGACTTTTTTCATTTATTAAGTTATTTGGTTTTTCCTTCATATTATTATCTGAGTCGATTTATAAACACAACATATACAGATATTTATTAATTCAATGAATTAAATGAATTAACTTTACTTTGAAGTATTACTTAATTATTTTTATAAAAATTAATATATACTTTTATGAACATATTATTCGAAATAAAATACTCAATATTTGAGCAAAAGAGGGCGGAATATCTTGACCTTCTCGGAAAAATAAAGGCTTATTACGCTAAGGATGGAATTGAAAAATATATGGTCTTTGAAGACGCAAAAAAGCTAAATGAGTTTACAGAAATATTCCTTTTCTCAAGTGAATCAGATTTCGAAAAATTCGAGGAAAATGCATCTGATGAAATAAACGAAATGCTTTCTAAACTGGTCAGCGAAATGGTAGTTGATAAAAAAATCAAGTACAGGACGAAAAAGGAAATAGAGGGCTAGTTCAACTAGTTATATCTGAAAATAATGAAAAGATACGGTTTTGCCGGTAATCTTTGGAAAAAGTTGGGTATAATAAACCCTCTGTCCGATTTTAGCATTAAGATAACCCTGATTGTAGTTACTATTGTAATTATATCCTTATTCTTACCTTCTTACAGAACTATTGATTCTAATCATGAAGTAGGAACTATATGGTCGAATGAAGACCTTATTGCTACATTCACATTCCCTATTTATAAAAACGATGAAGTACTTGAACAGGAAAAGAAAGATGTGACTAACAATGTGATTCCTGTTTTCATTGATACTTTGGGCGGTTATGGTGCCAAGAAGGATTCAATTATTTCTTACTTGAATACTTTAACAAATTATCTGAAGGAAAAAGCAAAAGGAGATAAAGCAGATCAGGAATACCTCTTAAAGACAAAAGCTCTTTTAAACCTTAATTTAGGCGACGAACAGTGGAATCAACTGCTTAAATTCTATAAAGGTGAAATAAACGACGGGTCAAAAGATTATGCAGAATATATAAGTACTTTGAAAAAAATTATTTCTGACCTCGAAAAGAATCCAATTATCAACTTCAAAAGGGAGGACTTACATTCCAATAAACTCTCAATTAAAAAACCAGATAGTAAATTACAGAAAATCGAATCCAAGGATAAAGTGATGACTGTTAGCGAAGTTAATCAGGCTTTTGACAAAAAGTCATTACAGTCTATTAGTGATAATAATCTGAGGATTGTAGCTATAGAAATTGCAAAGAATCTACTTAAGGAAAATTTGTTTTTTGATGAGGAACTTACTAATCTTGAAATACAAAACAGGATAGAACAAATTCCTAAAACAATCGGTATTGTAAAGGAAAATGAAAGGATTATAAGCAAACATGAACCGGTAACGGTTCTTTCAAAACAAAAATTGGATTCTTATAAAAAAGTACGTCTCGAAAGGATAGGTGTCCAGGATTATTTTGCACAGCTTATAGGGAAAATACTTTCTGTAATAGTATTAATTGTTATTTTAGGATTCTATTTGTTTTATTCTCGTAAAGATATTTTTAACAACAATTTAAAACTTGCACTCGTAAGTTCTTTGATTATTCTTGTTTGTTTCTTTGCTTTTATGAGTATGAGGTTAAATGTTAATTCTCCTATAGAATATCTTATCTTTATTTCGGTTGCCTCAATTTTGTTGACAATTATTTTTGATTCACGTCTGGCTTTCTATGTTATTGTTATAACAACATTTCTTGTGTCTTCAATTCGAGGCGGGGATTATACAATTGCTTTTATTTCTTTCTGTGGATCAGTATTAGCAATTTATAGTGTACGTGATATTAAAAACAGGTCGCAGATTTTCAGGTCTTTCTTCTTTATTCTCGGCGGATACATAATCGCTGTTCTTGCAGTTGGTTTGGATAGGTCAGAGGGTTTCACTAAGATTGCAATAAATATTGCTTATATAGGAGTGAATGCAGTCATGTCGCCGGTTATTGCTTATGGATTGCTAATATTTTATGAAAGAGTGTTTAAAATAACTACAGACCTTACTCTTCTGGAACTTGCTGATTTTAATCAGCCTCTGCTTCGCGAATTATCCACAAAAGCTCCCGGAACATTCCATCACAGCGTTGTTATGGGGAATCTTGCCGAAGAAGCTGCAGCTTCAATCGGTGCAAATAGAATTCTTGCTCGAGTTGGTTGTTATTATCATGATATCGGAAAAATCGCAAAACCTGATTTCTTTGTTGAAAACCAGCTTGAAAGAAAAAATAAACATGAATCTATGAATCCAAACCTTAGTGCAAGGGTTATAATTAATCATGTTAAGGAGGGAATTGAGTTTGCTAAAAAATACAAGCTTCCTCAGGAAGTTATAAATTTCATACCGATGCATCATGGTACTACGCTCGTTTCATTTTTCTACAATAAAGCAAAAAGCTCTGTAAGTCCTGACAGAGAAGATGTTTTGGACTATATTTACAGATATCCTGGACCTAAACCACAAACAAAAGAAACTGCAATCGCTATGCTGGCTGATACAACTGAAGCTGCAACAAAAGTTATTGAAGATCCGACTCCTAAAAAGCTTGAAGATAAGATAGATGAGATTATCAAGAAAAGATTTATTGAAGGGGAGCTCGATGAATGTGAGTTGACTTTAAGAGACCTTACTTCGATAAAGAAAAGCTTTCTGAAAATTTTAGTTGGAATTTATCACCAAAGGATTAAATATCCTGAAGAGAAAAAGAAAGATGAGTGATCTCGAGTTTTATAGAAAACAGTTTGTTAATTATCTTAGATTAGAAAAATCCCTTTCCGAGAATACAGTCTTGAACTATCTATTTGACCTGAGGATCTTTTTACGCTTCATTGAAGAAAAGCATAATGTAAATGAGATTAAATGTGTTAATGATAAAATTATTGAAGCATACATCTATTATCTTAGAAACCTGAAAAGTAAGAAGGGCGATTATTATTCTACTAAATCAATAAATCGTTTTATTTCTTCTTTAAAATCATTCTTTAAATATCTTTTGAATGAAAAGTATATTGAAGCAAACCCTACTGATATTATCGACACTCCCAAGATGTCAAGAAATCTGCCAGAAGTTCTCACTATTCAGGAAATTGATAAGATGTTATGCAAAGCCGGTACCTCGGATAGATTTGAATGCAGAGACAGGGCAATAATGGAAACAATGTATGCATCAGGTCTCAGGGTAAGCGAACTTACAAACCTAAAAATTAACGACATATACAGCAATGAAGGAATTCTTCGTATTTTTGGAAAAGGTTCAAAAGAAAGGATTGTCCCGATTGGAAGCTCTGCATTAAAATATATTGATATTTATCTGGAGAAAAGTCGTCCTTATTTTAATAGACCTTATACAGAAGATTCCGTTTTTCTTAACTTTAGGGGAAAATGTTTGTCGCGTATGGCTATTTGGAATATTATTAACAAATATTCTAAGCTCGCAGGAATTAAAAAAGATATTCATCCTCATATACTCAGGCATTCTTTTGCAACACATTTGCTTGAAGGTGGTGCCGATATCAGGATAATACAGGAAATGATGGGTCACAGCGATATATCGACAACACAAATTTATACTCATATAGACAGAGAATATCTTATTGAAGTGCATAAGACATATCATCCGCGTGGATAGCAAGATTTCCTTAAATTCATTTAAATAAATTACAATCTTGAAAATAGAAGTGTAAATATTTAACTTGCAATAACTTAGAACTATATTTTGCAGCATATAACAGTATTATTAAGCATCATTTATGAACATTATTGAGAAAAAATTAAAAGGAGTATTTGAAATTACATTATCCTCCCAAAACGATGAGCGTGGATTTCTGATGAGATCTTATGATTCAAAAATATTTGAATATTTCGGGATAAAGCGGGATTGGGTTCAGGAATATCATGTCCGGAATGAAAAGAGAGGAATTATAAGAGGTCTCAGTCTGATTTTCCCTCCCTTCGATGAATGCAGATTAATAAGATGCACAAGAGGTTCCGTTTACAGCGTTTACGTTGACCTTAGAAAGAACTTCAACACTTATGGTAAATGGGATGCCGTCGATCTGAATGAACAAAGCAGAAAAATGCTTTTTCTTCCTAAAGGTTTTGCGTTCGGTTTCTGTACACAGAGTGAATTAAGCGAAGTCGTTTACAAATCAGATAATTTTTACAACAAAGATTATGACAGCGGTATAATCTGGAATGATAAAGACCTGAATATTTCCTGGCCTGTTGAAAATCCTGTTTTGTCTGAAAAGGATAAAAAACTTTTAACTTTTGCAGAGTTCAGCAAAAAGTCTATGAACCCTGAAGATATTCTTCCCGTTTAATTTGTTCTATAATGAAAATACCTATAGCGAAAACTGAATTCACTGAGCAGGATCTTATTAGTGTCCGGAAAGTTCTCGAATCTGGATGGGTCGTGCAAGGACCGGTAGTGAAAGAATTTGAGGATATCTGGTGTAAATTTACAGGTTCTCATTATTCAGTTGCTGTTTCAAGCTGCACTACTGCACTGCATCTCGCTCTAATTGCTGCAGATATAAAATTAGGTGATGAAGTTATATTGCCTTCTTTCACATGGGTTGCAACAGTGAATGCTGTTGAGTACGTAGGTGCCAAACCTGTATTTTGTGATATAGATTTATCTACTTTTAATATCGATGTTTCAAAGATTAATAACCTTATAACAGTAAATACGAAAGCAATTATTCCTGTGCACCTTTTCGGACTTGCAGCAGATATGAGCAGTGTATTGAAAATTAGTAATAAATATGGATTAAAAGTAATTGAAGATTCAGCATGCGGTTTTGGTGCATATTATAAAGATGTTCATACAGGTAATTTTGGTGATTTTGGTTGTTTTAGTTTTCATCCCAGGAAAGCTATTACGACTGGTGAAGGAGGAATGTTAACAATCAATAAACAGGAAAGTGCGGAATTACTGAGGAGCCTTCGTGATCATGGTTCATCAATATCAGATTTGCAACGACATGAAGGAAATAAGCCGTATCTTTTGCCGGAATTTAAACACCTCGGGTACAATTACAGAATGACGGACATACAGGCATCACTTGGGCTTTCACAGATGCAAAGAGCTGATTCGATTTGTAACAGACGAAGAGAAATCGCCGGAATATATTCTGATTTATTAAAAGGTATAGATTGGTTAATTCTTCCTTCATATAGCAAAGATTATAAACATGGTTTCCAGTCGTATGTATGTTTGTTCAGACCTGAGTATATTAATGAAACGAATATACAAAAGATAAATAAACAGAGAAACAATTTTATGGAGTATTTATTTAATAATGGTATCTCTACTCGGCCCGGTACTCACGCGGTGCATATGCTGGATTATTATAAAAATAAATATAAATTAGAAAAGACTGAATTGATGAATTCGTATATTGCGGATAGCTGTAGTGTAACTCTTCCATTGTATCAGGGGATAAAATCTGAGGAAATTGAATTTATTACAAATAAAATAAAAGCTTACAAGCTCTAATTGAAACAATTTAATTGTTGAGGAATAATATTGTTATGAAAGTGCTAATTACCGTATTTGGAAATCCAGACAGTGTGTTGTCATTATCAAAACATTTATCTGAAAAATCCGAAGTTACTGTTTTACTGGTTGTTGCTGGTGATAAAGTAAGGCATGGTGTTCTTAATATAGATATTCGGAATGTACCAAGCGGATTGATTACTAAAGAAAACGATGTCATTAAATACCTGCCTGAAGAAATTATAAAATATTCAGAAGGTTCTTTCAGGTTATGGATTTTAAAAACACCAAGCAACATTTTTATTCATAATAAAGAAGGCTTGAAGAATTACAGAATTATAAAAGAATCTTCAAAAACAATAAACGATGAAGCGTTTGATGTTGTCCATTATGATGGTGCTTCTGTTTTCCTTCTCTTCATGCTAAAGTATTTTAGAACTAATAAGAAAGTCTGGTCTCTGCATGACTACAAAATACATACCGGCGATGAGAACTATTCTGGTGACCTTATGAATAAAATGTATTCAAAATTTAATATTTGTCATGTACAGCATTCCAATTTTCTTAAAAAGGAATTCATTAAGTATTTTGATGTCAGAGAAGAGAATGTGGATACAGTTTACTCAGGTGTGTATGATGTTTATGATTCATTCAAACCGAAGAAAATAAAACTTCCTGAAAATTACATATTGTTTTTTGGCAGGATTCAGAAATACAAAGGACTTGATGTACTTATTGATGCTTACGATAGGGTTAAATACGAACTAAAAGAACATCATCTCGTAATTGCGGGAGAAGGAAGAATTCCTGAAGAAATTCAGGGCAAGGATAAAGTAATCTGCATTAACAGGTATATAACACCTTCTGAATTGGTTCAGTTAATTAAAAACTCAAAGTTTGTAATTTTACCTTACAGGGACGCCACATTTAGCGGTGTGCTGATGACAGCTTACAACTTCCATAAACCCGTTGTATCTTCTTCTATTGGCGGCGTACCTGAAATTGTAATAAACGGTAAAACAGGTCTGCTTTTCAGAAATGGTGATGTTGATGAGCTGGCTGACCACATATATTATCTTTGCAATAATGAAGCGAAAATTAATGAACTGTCAGAAGGTGTTAAAGAGTTCAATAAGACGGGCAAGATTAACTGGGATTCTGTAGTAAATAAGATGATTGAAGTTTATGAAAAGGACCCCATTTCGGAAGATATTAATGTGATTGAGTAATTGATATAAAGTTTGGAAGTAAATCCCATCATAGAATTTAAAAATATCAGTAAGAAGTTTGGCGATTTTTTTGCTAACGAAGATGTATCCTTTTGCATAATGCCTAATACAGTCCATTCTCTCATAGGTGAGAATGGTGCCGGAAAAACAACCCTTATGAAGATTCTTTTCGGAATTTATAAACAGGATTCCGGAAATGTTTTTATCAACGGCAGCATAGCTTCATTTAAGAATCCGCTTGATGCAATTAAAAACAGCATTGGTATGGTGCATCAGCATTTCGAGCTTATCGACGATTTTACAGCATTGGAAAATATTGTTCTGGGTGATGAAGTGTCAAAATTTGGATTTCTTAATCTTGATGAATCAAGAAGAAATCTTTTTGACTTAATCGTCAAGTACAATCTTGGGGTTAACCTTGATAAAAAGATTAGCGATATCAGCATAAGTGAAAAGCAAAAAATAGAACTGCTGAAACTTCTTTACCGAAAATCTGATATTCTGATTTTTGATGAACCGACTGCTGTTCTATCACCGGTTGAAGTTGAGGAGTTTTTCAAGATAATTCGTAAATTTAAAGAAGAAGGTAAATCAATTATTCTGATAACTCATAAGCTGAACGAAATTAAAGAACTTGCTGACAGGGTAACTGTTCTTCGGAAGGGTAAAGTCGTTTATGAGGTTGATAGAGAAGAAATTGACCTGTCTGTCTTGAGTAAAGAAATTGTAGGTGAACTTGACACTGATCTCTCGGTAGATGATAGAATTGATAGATTTAGCGATATCCCATTTCTAAAATTTGTGAATGTTATCTATAAGAAAGACAATATTGCAGTTCTTAATGAGCTCAATCTTCAAGTTCACGGTGGTGAGATTTATTCAGTTTGCGGTGTTGAGGGCAATGGACAAAGCGAGATTGTGGATTTAGTCGTTGGAATTGTTCAAAAAACGAATGGTACAATTACTTTAGAACATGAAGGGATTTCACTCGTACCTGATGACAGAATTGAGAAAGGTATGATAAAAGAGTTTAATATCGGAGAAAATGTTATTTTGAGGAATGGGAGAAATCCAATAATAACATCGGATATGATTAACGAATCTTCAAAATCAATAGTTGAGAAATATGACATAAGGATACCGTCTTTATCTGCGCATCTCGAGTCTTTATCAGGTGGAAATCAGCAGAAAGTTATCTTTGGCAGGGAAGTTGAACTTAACAGTAATACAATGGTGTTTGTACATCCAACTCGTGGTGTAGATATAAATGCAATGGCATACATACATAAGATAATTCTTGAGCAGAGAAATAAAGGCAAAGCAATTCTCTTAATAACTTCTGACCTTGATGAAGCATTTCATCTTTCTGATAAAATTGGTGTACTATATAAAGGCAGAATTGGAAATGAATATATAAGGAAGGATTTTGAAGAAGGAAGCAGCAAACGTGATGAAGTTCTAAGGAACATCGGTAAAGCTATGATAGGAGTTAACGTTGTCTAAGAAGTTAAAAGCTAATATACTTTCGATTTCCATTTCACTAATTGCTACAATTGTTGTTCTCTTTATTTTCCTTTATGCTGTAGGTCGAGATCCCTACTTTGTAATGGAAACAATGTTCACTGAAGTATTTGGAACAGGTTATGGAATAGGACAGGCTTTGTTTAAAGCTACTCCGCTAATAATTGTTGGATGCGGTCTGGCATTCTGTTTTCAGGCTTCAATATTTAATATTGGTGCAGAAGGACAGCTTAATCTCGGTGTATTTGGAATGAGCATAATAGCATATATTTTCGATGATTCGCTCGGTGTGTTTGTTTTTCCTCTTGCAATAATATTCGGTTTTGCTCTTTCTGCAGGCTGGGGTTTTATTCCCGCTTATGTTAAAATTAAAAGAGGTGTGAGTGAAGTTATAACGACTATCATGCTTAACTTTATTTCTCTTGCTCTAATCAATTATCTTCTTGTCGAATTTCTTGCAGTTAAGTCAACAGTTAGAACTGAAAAGATACTCGAACATGTCAGCATCCCGCAGCTATCCGATTATTTCGAAGCTTTTCAGGGTTCCTCAGTTAATCTTACTTTTTTCTTTGCTATTATTCTTGCAGTTGCTACATATTTTATCTTTTATAAAACAAGATTCGGTTACAAACTTCGTGCTGTCGGGCTTAATCCCAAAGCTTCTAAATACCTTGGGATAAATTCTGATAAGATGACTGTGATTAGTTTTATGATTGGTGCTGGTATTACTTCACTTGTAGGATTAAATTTTGTTTTCGGTTATAAGGGCTATTATGAATATGGTTTCTCGAATAATATAGGATTCACGGCTATTGCTGTTACTCTTCTTGCGAAAAATAATCCGATTGGTATTATATTTACTTCGTTGCTTTTTGGAGTTATGGACTATGGTGGACTTGCAGTGAATACTATCGTTCCTAAAGAAATTATGCTCGTGTTTCAGGCTCTCGTGATTTTATCAATTCTTTCCTTCGATAGGCTTGTTAAAATTTATTATTT
>Ga0172380_10003668_pt1 | contig 20719 bp, 23 predicted proteins | sample Leawe162metaG_FD_119747 | JGI IMG/M metagenome (GOLD analysis project Ga0172380, IMG submission 119747) | Leachate microbial communities from a municipal landfill in Southern Ontario, Canada - Leachate well 162 metaG | ecosystem: Engineered > Solid waste > Landfill > Unclassified | place... | reverse complement strand
TGACAATATTTGTATAATACATGCCTGAGGGGGGAGGGAAGGGCCTCGGGGGCAAAGTGTGTATAACTATTGCACTGTTCAATATAAAAAAATCCAGCCGGACCCGCTTTCTCGGGCCCGGCTTTAAAAGAGAACGGGGCCGTCAGTAGCCACGATAAAGGCGACGGTCCCTACGCTCGGCTTCTTCACGGAAGGCCCTTTTCGCGTCCTGTTCCCGACGAAGTTCGAGATCCGCAAGCGCGCGGTCGGCCTTGCTGAATTCCGCGTATGCGTTCACGTGGCCGGTTTTAACGACCTGTTTCTTGCCGCCCGTCTTCCGGCCCTTTTTCATAGGAACAAAGCTACCGTTATTCCGCTTCCGGTCGTTTCCGCGGCGTGCGCTCTGGTGCATTTTCTCCCCCGTAATCGATTTGAAATCGAGTCAGTAGTCGACCCGACGCCAAAGTAGCATATGAGCCCTGTTTTTGCTACTATCGCTGGTACGCGAAGACGCGCCGTAAGCTTTGCTTTCAGCAAAGCTTTCTGACGCTTCGCTCGGCTAAAATGCGAAAGCAAGCTTTCTCATTTCGAGCCTCGCTCGCGTCAGTAGTTCAGTGGTAGAACGCTGTCCTGATAAGACAGAGGTCGAAGGTCCGATTCCTTCCTGACGCACTACTTCGCTCTCTACGAGAGCTACGAAGTGCACGGCACACCGGTTTGCCGCCGCACGTTGATATTGCTTATCCACATCGGTGCGAAGGAGCCCTTCGGAGCCTTGGCGAAGTAGGGCATTCTAAGGCGATGCATTATGTATACATTTTGCAGGACGAGCAGGAAAAGCTGTATGTGGGATATTCCGAAGATTTGAAGAGACGTTTGCGATATCACGCAAGCGGCAATGTTGCCACTACCAGAACATACAAAGAGCCGAAGCTTATTTGGTACTGCGGCTTTGCTCAGAAGAAAGCCGCTTTAGATTTTGAGAAGTATCTGAAAGTCGGTTCTGGCCATGCCTTTGTACGGAAACATTTTTTAAGCAAATAGTTGGGAAACTTACGCGAGGGAGATTCCTTCCTGACGCACACAACACATGACATTCTCGCAATCGCTCCTCGCTGCCGTCCCAAAGACAGAGGTCGAAGGTCCGAAGAGCCGAGTAAAGCGAGAGAAACAAAAGCTTGCTTTCGTTTCCGAGCGCACGCAGGCTATGCCGGCGAAGCCGGCCGACTCCTACCTGACGCACCGATTTCGCTTTTGAGATGAAGTCTGTCATCATAAGGTCATGGAAGCTCTAGGTGCACTGTATCCAGTATTGTTGATAGGAGGTGGAATCTTAGCAACAGTAATCCTAGGGCTATGGGTCAAACACACAAACACGAAACGGGGAGGCGAGATAAATGAGGACCGAGATCAAATGATGAATGGTATTGCAAAAAGATTTAACATGACCGCCTCATCTCTTCGAGAAGAGATCGAGCAAAAGAAAGTAATAGGCACCGATAAAGAAGTTGTTCTGAGACAGCTTTCGGGCTCTATTAATAGGCGTCACGTAATCATCCGGGATATGATAGACGTAGAACCTGGCGTTGATCCCCGAAAGGATGCTGCATTAACTGGAGGACTTTTAGGTGGTGACGGGGCAAACACACCTTGGACCCGCTTTTGCTTAGACGGTGTACCAAAAAACTATAAAAGAAAGGCGTATTTTTTCGGAATTCCGATTGGAACGTATGAGACATTGGCGCAGAAAGAGGATATTGAATGTTTTCTTGCTTCCATATAAGGCTTTCGTTTTGAGATGAAGTCTGTCATCATGAGCCGATGAACTATCGGGTATCTGGCGGACGGGAGCTTTCAGGGACGGTCACGACCAATATCTCCAAGAACGCTGCAGTCGCATTGCTTGCCGCCTCGCTCCTCAATCGCGGGGAAACTATCCTCAAACGCATGCCCCGGATAGAAGAAGTGAATCGCCTTATCGAAGTGATGGAGAGTATCGGGGTCAAGATCGTATGGGATGAGAGCGGCGATATGCGTATCACGCCCCCGCCGCAGCTTGATCTTGGGAATCTCAGTCGCGCGTCCGCTGAACGGACGCGCTCCATAGCGCTTTTCATCGCGCCGCTCGCTCACCTGTTCAAATCATTTGACCTTCCTGCGCCAAAGGGGTGCGACCTCGGCAAGCGCTCGCTCGGCGCTCACATCGACGCGCTTGCGAAACTTGGTATCGAGGTGAGCGGCAACGAAGAGACTCATACGTACCACGTCGAGGTCAGGCAGATGCTCCCCGCTGAGATCGTCATGTATGAGGCAAGCGATACGGGCGTTGAGAATGTGCTCATGGCGGCAGCAAAGATACCCGGCGTGACGACCATCAAATTTGCCTCGGCCAATTACATGGTCCAGGATCTCTGCGTCTTCCTTCGTCATTGCGGCGTGCAGATCGACGGTATCGGGACCTCGACGCTCGTAGTACATGGGCTCGAATCGATCGACTCCGAGATCCATGGGCATCCGAGCGAGGACCCTATCGAATCAATGTTTTTCATATCACTTGCCGCGACGACGCATTCGAAGATAAAGATCGAACGTTGCCCGATCGATTTTCTTGAGCTGGAACTCTACACACTTGGACACATGGGGCTCACGTATGAATTGGGCGAACGTTCGGCGTCCGAGAATGGTCATACGGTCCTTCGCGATGTCACGGTACTTCCATCGGAACTTGTCGCCGCGCCGGAAAAGATAGCCCCGCGTCCGTATCCGGGCATCAATATCGATAACCTCCCGTTCTTCGTGCCGGTGGCGACGCAGGCGAAAGGGAAGACGCTCATTCATGACTGGGTATACGATGGCCGTGCGAAACATTACATGGAGATGCAGAAGCTCGGTGCCAAGATGGAGCTCCTCGACCCGCACCGCGTACTTATCGAAGGTCCCACTAAACTGCATGCGGCCGATGTCGAAGCGCCACCCGCTCTGCGGCCAGCGACACTCCTCCTTATCGGTATGCTTGCCGCCGAAGGCGAATCAATGCTTCGCAATGTCTACCCGATAAACCGCGGCTATGCGAATCTTGCCGAGCGCCTAAAGACCCTTGGGGCTGCTGTTGAAGCGATCGACTAATTCATCCGTTCACGACCTTCACCTTTTTCGCGGCTGTGGCTGCTTTTTTGCGGGCTTCTTTGACGTCTTTGCCTATCGCCAGCGCGACGCCCATGCGGCGGTGGCCCGGAGACATGGGCTTTCCGAAGATGCGGACCCACGTGCCTTTTTCTTTGAGCGCGTTCTCGACGCCGGTATAAGCGGGATTTTCGGTCTTGATATCGGCAAGTATCGCCACCGAAGCACCCGGTCGGCACGGTATTTCGGGGATGGGAAGATTGAGGATGGCGCGTACGTGGAGTTCCATCTCGCTCATGGTTTGCGATACCATCGTCACCATGCCGGTGTCGTGCGGGCGGGGAGAAAGCTCCGAGAACCACACTTTGTCGCCTTTGACGAAGAGCTCTACTCCGAAAATGCCGCGACCCTTTTTTCCGCAAAGGTTGTCGACGACTTTCTTCGCAATGTCGTGCGCCTTCCTGAGCGCACTCTTTGACATCGCGTGCGGCTGCCAGCTTTCGCGATAATCGCCGTCGATCTGAATGTGTCCGACCGGTTCGCAGAAAGAGATTCCACCGGCGTGTCGCACGGTGAGCATGGTGATCTCGTAATCAAAATCAATGCGACCCTCGACGATGACCATGCCGGTCGAGGCGCGGGTACCTTCCATGGCGTATTTCCAGCACTTCTCAAGGTCGGCGGGTTTCTTTGCGACGCTCTGACCATGCCCCGACGATGACATCGTCGGCTTAATGAAACAGGGGAATCCAACCGCCTCCGCGCCGGCTTGGAGTTCTTCGAGTGAGGATGCAAAACGGTACGGGCTTGTCGGCAGCTTCAATTTCTCCGCTGCGAGTTCGCGTATACCGCGTCGATCCATAGTGAGGCGCGCTGCGCGAGCGGTCGGTATCACCGTCCACCCCTCATTCTCGAGCTCGACGAGCGTATCGGTCGCAATGGCCTCGATCTCGGGGACGATGAAGTCGGGACGCTCCCATTCGATGACGCGACGCATCATTTCGCCATCGCGCATATTAAAGACATGCGCGCGATGGGCGATCTGCATCGCGGGGGCGTGCTCGTAGCGGTCGCAGGCAATGACCTCGATGCCGAGTCGCATCGCCTCGATGGCGACCTCGCGGCCGAGTTCGCCGGAGCCCAGGAGGAGCAGCTTTTTCGCTGATGGTTTCAGCGGCGTGCCGAACGTTGCCATGCGGGCATGATAGCAGGGTATAGAGGGGCGTCTACGACCCGTCGCCGTTCTCGTGATACCATTTTCCCCATGGGAATAGAGAAGCTTTGGACAAAGTCGAGAAACGATCGCCTCGTTGATCCCGTCATTCAGGCCGATCTGGACGCCGAATGGGAACGCGTAAAACAGTCGCTCGATCACCTCGGTGACCGGGCAAAAGCGACATGCGCCGCGATCATATATAACACTGTCGCACGGCCGCTCGTTCCGATACGGCACCGCAGAACAAGTGAATTCGCTCCCGCGAAGCAGATGATCGCAGGCGCGGTCGATTCGACAACCAAGACGCTGGCGCTGGTCACACATGTTTTGTCTACCAGCGGTCGTGCCACGAAATATGGTGTCAGGCGCGCGCTTGTAATTTAGATATGACAGACGATCTTCATAATATCGATCCGGCTATCACTGAGGCTGTTCTCGCCAACGCCGCCGCGTTCATCGACGCCGATACGCGAATAGATGAGATCATCTCGTGGGGAAAAAATGAATTGAAAGCGCGTGAGGAGCAGCTCAAAGCAAAAGACGGCTCGTTGCAAGATTTCAAGAAAGCCGCGGCAGACATTGAACTCTTGGTCTCCGAAAAACTCCGTCATCTTGAGGCTGAAGTACGGGCGAAGTATCCCGGAGATTCTTGACGAACGCTGCGCAGCAGAGAACCTAATGGGATCGTACATGTATTCTTGTTTTCGATATTCCAACGAATATGATCGTCTCAGGTAAAACTTCGGCGCACGTGCTCATGGAGGCCGGGGCTCTCTACGCGGCATACCTTCTGTTTTGGGGGATCTTTGAGACGATCTCTGGCATCCCACTCGGATATACGACTCATCCGATCTTTGTCACGTTGTATGCGCTCGCATGGATCGGCATCTCGCTCTTCAACTTCCAGAACGAGTTGGATGATTGGCACCCAGTTCCGGACAGAGTGCGTGCACGCGTGACGCTCGTGCTCCTGTTCGCTGTCCTTGGAGTTTTCTATACGTACGTACTGCCGGCGCTTCCCGTCGTAGGTGCGGCGGTGTGGTGGAGCAGCCTTCCCACGCTCGGTGGCGATCCGATATTCATCATTCCAAAAGCATTCGATATCTTTTTTCAGCAAGTGCTGATCATTGTCTCAATACTCGCCCTCTCACGACTGTTCACCGATATTCGCGTGGTGTCATTATTCTATGCGCTCGGTTTTGGGCTCGCGCATCTCTCGCTTCTCTTGCAGGGTAGTGCGCTCCCGTACGCAGGAATACTCGCCATCGCCGCCCTTGGATCTGCGGTGGTGTTCCCATATTTGATCCTTCGCGTCAAAAACGGCGTCGTTTATACCTATTCGCTGCACTGGCTTTTCTATGTGGCGCTCGCGCTCCTGCTCCGCGTCTAGAGTGGTCTGTTACCGTCAATCGGTCTATAATCGCCTCACGCCGCGGTGGTGAAATTGGTAGACACGCACGTTTCAGAGACGTGTGGGGCAACCCATGGGAGTTCGAGTCTCCCCCGCGGCACATGAATATACGAGCCGTCAGAACGACTGTTTTTAAAGAGGGAGAAGACCTTGTTCTCTTCCTTTCAGATCACATGCCGAGATTGAAAGACGATTCGATCGTTGTCGTGGCATCGAAAGTGGTCGCGCTCGCAGAAGGTCGCGTCGCGATGGCGAAGACAAAAAAAGAATTCGGGAAGCTCGTTCGCTCGGAAAGCGAATGGATACAAAAGACGAAACTAGGGAACCTCGCACTCAAAGACGGCATCCTTATGTGGAATGCAGGCATCGACAGTTCGAATGCCGATGGAAAGCTCGTACTTTTGCCAAAGGATAGTTATGCCGCCGCCGACACGCTGCGCAAGACGCTAAAGAAACATTACAAAATAAAGAATCTCGGCATTATTCTCAGCGATAGCCGGGTCATGCCGCTGCGCGCGGGTGTGGTCGGGATAGCGCTCGGCTATGCGGGGTTCAAGGGTACGCGGGATTATCGTGGGAAAAAAGACATGTTCGGCAAGAAGCTCAAATACACGCAGACTGATATTGCCGACGCTCTCGCAACCGCGGCCATCATCGAGATGGGTGAGGGAAACGAGCAAAAGCCCTTTTGTGTCATCGAGGACGCCTCCGTTGAGTTTTGCGAGCGTGTAAAGAGAAACGAGATGTTGGTTGCGCCCGAGGACGATATGTACCGCCCGCTTTTTAAGTTGCCGAAGAAGAGAAAGCGCTCTCGATGAGCTTTGTTAGCTGTGCGTGCGATTGTGATACGCGTTCACGATCGACCACAGCACGATAAGACCGAATATCGCAGCGAGAATGAGCATGAAGAGGAGCGGAAGACTTCGACCGCCGAGCACATTCGCTGCTGCAGCTGTTTGTGAGGAGGTCGTTGCCGTGTCATTCACCGAAGACGCATCGGAGTTCTCTTCCGAAGGAGTGTCCGAAAGAGATGGTTCGACTTGGACAGGGCTAGGACCGCTACGTGCCGACTCGGAATCTGCGACCGTACGTCGAAGGGAAGCGGGTTCGACAAAGGCGGTGGTGGTTGCGATCGACTCAGTTGTGGTCGTCGCAGTGGCTGCCGGCGCAGGCGCGGGTTTCGGGAAGTTGCCGAGTAACTGGTCCCACGTCTTTTGTTCGATGGCAGGGATGGCATAAGCGGTGGCCCATAGACGAGTCTGTATATCGGTGTCTTTTGATTCGACGCCGCCATCGACGTTTTGCTTCGTAGCGAGATAATAGTCGGGAGTGTAGTACGTATTTTTTACCCAATCGAAGGTCGTGCCTTTTACCGCCCACACCGCCTGGAGTGCCCAGCTCGTCGACTGGCTATTGCCAAAGCCGCCATCAAGTGCCTCTTGTGCATGCAGATATGCGATGCCTTTTTTGATAGCATCCGACGCACTGGGAACGGATGGCAGGAGCGCGAGCGCCTGTATGCCCGCGGCGGTCAAGTCGACGCTTTCAGCCCATGAACCATCAACTGCTTGTTGTGAGACGATGGACGCGCCGATCTTTTGAAGCATCGCATCATCACCGCTGTAGCCGGCGTGCAGAAGAGGAAATACCGCGAAGATATCATCGTTGACGAGCGATGTATTGCCGACCTGTGTACCGTCGAATGCGGCCACGATAGGAGTGATGTAATCGTGTCCGGTTCCCGCGTACGGATCGATCCCAAGCGCTTCGAGAGCCATCGCGTGCCGTTCATAATCGGTCGGGCTTGAAAGTGCCGGCGAATTGCTGCGCTCGAAGTCCGCGAGGCGGCGGCGAATATCGCCGGCGTCGCCGCCGCCTGTCATGATGGCGATCCAATCGTTGAGAAGTTCTGAATCAAATGAGCCGTCCGCATGCTGTTCGTTCTGTATGTAGTTCACTGCAAGCGGAATACTGAATGGATCGTGCGCGAGGAAGCCACCACCGCCGGTAGCTGCCGACGGGGCAGGAGAACTTATCAGTGTGCCAATGGTGAATTCTATCGGGGAACCCACTGTCGAATTGTCGGTCCAATCAGTGAGCTGAAAGGTGAGAAGGTCGTCTTGCGCCACGATCATGGTGCTTAAGCCGTCGTCGGAATATCCACCATTCTTATAGAGAGCCCAATATTGCGTGTCGGATGGTACGGTTCCGTTGAGCGTCTGTACATAAAATCCGAACGCGTCGTTGTAGAGCAGTTGATACGCACTTATCGCTCCTTGCTCTTTTGCCGCGACCAGCGCGCATATGCCGAGGAATTGCGCGGTCGCGTACGAATGGGGTGTCCCACCAATATCAGATGCAGTGCAATGATCGGGGACGTCGATCGGGGGTGAAAAATCAAAATCGGCGAATGCAAGCGTTGGGGATATGGCGATCGGAAGGGCGAACAAAAGTACGATACCGAGGCGCACGAGCGTTTTCATACGGATAAACTAACTATAGATAATTAATAACTCTTTGCATACCTCCACTCGATGGTGTCGCCAGAGTGGACCTGTATGCTCGAAGCACCCAGGTCTGCCGACTTTCCGTTCACATACAGGATCCAGTAGTACCCGTTCGAGTTCTTTTTGCTATCGATCGATTCCACGAAGAATCCGAGCGACGGATAATTCTCCCCGGTGAATCTAAAGGCATTATTCGCCGCAAGCGTTCGCATTGCTTCGTATACGGTAGTGTCCGCGCTGATCTCATACGACACGCCTGCTACGGTGAGCGTTGCCGCTTGGCGCGGTGCAGGCGTTACCTCAGCTTTCGTATCGATCGAGGTCTTTGTGCGGGCCGCGGCTGAGGTCGTGGACGTTGTCGTAGCGGACAGAGATGGCGCGATAACGAGAGTATGTGATCCAAATCCAAGCGCGCCCGTGAAGGCAAGTATCGATGCGGTGATGAATGAGATAAAGGAAGTCATAAAAACAAAAAACTCCGCCCGAAGCAGAGATTCTTGAAAGCACGCGTGTATACACGCATGATTTCCTGCTCGGGATAACGTTCAAGAGATAATCGGACTATAACCGTTGCGGCACAGTGAGGGAATTACACCCTGCTTCCTATCCACCGTTTCTATTTTGGCGAACTCTCGCTTGCACGAGACAGTTGAACGTGGATGTGCATTCTACGCTTGCCCACGGAGCACGCAAGGGGATAACTCGATTCTTTTTGATACAGTGAACGGATGCCAGCATTTGAGGCACTTGTGAAGGGAAAGCGGGTCACGCTGCTCGGGCTCGGTCTATTGGGCCGTGGCGTAGGCGACGCGGCATTCCTGGCGAAATGTGGTGCACGCGTGCTCGTGACCGATAGGAAGAGCGAACATGAATTGGCACCATCGACGGAGAAGCTCAGAAGCTATCCCAATGTGACATTCAAGCTCGGAGCGCACGACATCGAGGACTTCAAGCATGCGGACATGGTACTCAAGGCGGCAGGCGTGCGTCTCGATTCAAAAGAAATAGCCGCGGCGCGAGAAGCGGGCGTCCCTGTCCTTATGTCGACGGCGCTCTTCGCAAAATATGCGAGCGATGCCGGCGCGCGCATCGTGGGCGTGACAGGCACGCGCGGCAAGTCGACCATCTCCCATATGATCTTCCACGTACTGACTGCCGCGGGGAAGCGCGCCCATCTTGGCGGCAACGTTCGCGGCATCTCCACGCTCGCAATGCTCCCCGAAGTCGAGGCGGGAGACATCGCAGTACTTGAACTCGACTCATGGCAGCTCCAGGGGTTCGGTGATCTGCGGATAAGTCCGCACGTAGCGGTATTCACGAATCTCATGCCGGACCACCAGAATTACTATCGCGATATGGATGAATATTTTGCGGACAAAGCGAACATCTTTAGATACCAAAAACCGGGAGATACGCTCATCGCAGGAAAGGGCTTAACTAAGCGCTTCCAAACGCCTCAACCCCCCGTTGAGGCGTTAGTGCCGGACGGCCTGGCTCCCGATTGGACGCTCCGGGTGCCCGGCGAACACAACCGCGAGAACGCAGCGCTCGCGGCTGCGGCACTTTTGAGCCTGGGTCTCAACACAGAACAGATACGAGCGGGACTCGAATCATTTGAGGGTGTCGAAGGCCGTTTGCAGTTGGTCGCAAAGAGTAATGGTGTGCAGATCTACAACGACAACAACGCGACCACGCCGGAGGCGACGCTTGCGGCGCTGCGCGCGCTCGACAGCGGGAAACGCAACATCGTTCTTATCGCAGGAGGCTCCGACAAAGGGCTCGATATGAGTGAGCTCGTCGGAGAGATGCAGACAAAATGCAAAGCCGTCCTCCTGCTCAAGGGTACCGGCACCGACCGTCTCAAGGAACTTCTTGCGGATACGCAGGTATTCGAGTCGCTTGAAACGGCATTCGATTCTGCGAACAGCATTGCGGGTCCGGGGGATATCATCCTTTTTAGTCCGGCATTCGCTTCATTCGGAATGTTCAAGAACGAGTACGAACGCGGCGACCTGTTTATAAAGCTCGCGACGCAGGCATGATCGGCGTGTTCGATTCGGGTTCGGGCGGGCTTACGGTGCTGCGCGCGATCCGCGATAGGATCCCATCGTCCGATATTGTTTATTTCGGTGATATCAAGAATGCGCCGTACGGCTCGCGTCCCGCTGAAGAACTCTCAATGCTCACCATACAAGCACTCACGTTCCTGCAAGCGCAGGGAGCGCGCAGCATCGTGAGCGCATGCAATAGCGTGTCGGCGTCGCTCGCGCTCTCGCTTTTCGACATGTTCTCGCTTGAGCCGCGATCCCTTATCGAGATGGTGGGGCCGACAGCGGGCTATTTTCGAGGTTCGGACGCGAGGCTCGCTCTCTGCGCTACGCCGGCGACCATCCGCTCGGGCGTCTATCAAAATGCGTTCCGAATGGTGGGGAAGGAGGTGACGTACATTGCGATACCGGATCTCGCCGGCACCATAGAATTCGGAACGGATGTCGGCCAGATGGAAGAGATGGTGCGCACGGCGTTTCGCGACGTGCCCGCGGGCTCGTTCGATGTGCTGGTGCTTGCGTGTACGCACTATCCGCTCATTGCCGACGTGTTCAAGAAAGTATTTGGCGAAAAGATATTCGTTTTTGATCCGGCGCTCGCGGTCGGCGAGCGCGTTGAGGAGCTTTTCTGGCCGCGTGAAGCGGGCTACGGCAAAATGAGGTTCTGTATCAGCAAGGATTCGGAACACTTCCGCGGCTTTGTGTCGCGGCTGTTTCCCGGAGAAAAATACACCATTGAAGTGATAGAGTAATTCCATGATCCCGAACAACATTTACATGGTAGGAATTGGGGGCATTGGGATGTCGGCGCTCGCGCAACTTCTGCGCTCACAGGGAAAGAACGTGAGCGGTTCCGACAGGGAAGAATCGCCGACCACCGAGCTTCTTACCGGTCTTGGTGTGAATATTGTCATCGGGCACGACGGCTGTGTCATTCCACCGGATACCGAGGTCCTCATTTATAGCGATGCGGTGTATGCGGATAATCCCGAACGCATGCGGGCCAAAGATATGCATATTCCCGAGATGTCGTATTTTGAGGCGCTGGGGGTTGCGTCCAAAGAGATGCGGACCCTTGCAGTTACAGGTACTCACGGTAAAACGACTACCACCGCGATGCTCGCGAAGATTCTCTCGGCATGCGACAAAAAACCGACCGCCATTGTCGGCTCCATCGTGCGCGATTTTCCTGGCCGGACAGGCGGATCGAATTTTCTTGCAGGCCGCGATGACCTGCTCGTCGTCGAAGCCTGCGAATATCGCGACCATGTGTTGAAACTCAGTCCGCATATCCTCGTCATTACGAATATCGAGCTCGATCACACCGATTATTTCCCCGATATTGATGCGCTCGTCGAGACCTTCCGCAAAGCGGCACATGCGGTGCCCGCGGATGGGTTCATCGTCGCTGACCCCGCAGGAACGCATATCGCGCGCGCCCTGAGCGGCGCTTCGGCCCGCATCGTTGATTACGCGCAAGAGAGCGTGCCAGCACTCCCGCTGATCGGTGAGTTCAACCACATGAACGCCCGCGCCGCGAAGGCCGCCGCCCGCGCTGCGTTCCCGCATTTGCAGGAGGAATATATTGACAAAGCGCTCCTGGATTTCAAAGGTTCATGGCGCCGCTTCGAATACAAGGGGGAGACCCCACTCGGGGCACTCGTATACGACGATTACGCGCACCATCCGACCGCTATCTCACTCACCATCGCGGCGGCGCGCGAAAAGTTCCCCGAGAAGCGTATCGTCGTCGCGTTCCATCCGCATCTCTACAGCCGCACGAAATCTTTTTTGAAAGAATTCGCACTCGCACTTGCCAAGGCCGACTATGCGATAGTGGCTCCCATTTACGCCGCACGCGAAGCGCTCGATCCAAGCGTATCGAATCATGTGCTCGCTGCGATGACGGACAAGAATGGCGGTGACGCGGACGCATTCGATACGTTCGACGAGATACGCGATGCGCTTCTCAAAGAGGCTGAAGGGACGCTCATCATCACGATGGGTGCGGGCGATATCTACAAAGTTTCCGAACAGATCGCCGATTGAGTATGGAACCGCTTCTCAAAGAAAAGCGTCATGCGGTGGTATTTGTTCCTTACCGCTCTGTGAGCGGCGGCCATGAGTTCTATTTGCAAAAACGCGACATGAACGCGCCCGTGCATGCGGGAATATTGAGCTTGTTCGGCGGCGGCATCGAAGGTCGCGAGGTACTTCTTGAAACGTTGCGAAGGGAAGTCTACGAAGAGCTTGCTTACGAACCGGTTTCTCCCGCGTACTTCTGCGTATTTGAAACAAGCCGGGGAATATTTCACGTATTCATCGAAGAGGTCGCCGCTGGTTTCGAATCACGCGTTACCGTACAGGAAGGGGAATACGGCGTGTTCCTGCGGCTCGACGCTATCGCCAACTCGCCGGATGTATCGGATCTTGCGCAAATGGTTGTCAGAGCCCTCTCTGAATACCTGGATGCGTAAGGACGCGGACGGCGAATCATCGCGTATATTGCCCCCTACGCGGCTCTATGACAGAGTGCTTGTATGTCAGGCACATTGTCCATCGTAGCGACACCGATAGGCAACCTCGGCGACCTCACGTTCCGAGCCCTGTGGAACCTCAAAGAGGCGGATGTCGTGTACTCCGAAGATACACGCGTGATATCGAAGCTGCTCACGCACTACGGGCTCCAAAAGTCGCTTCAGCGCCTCGACGCGGCGACGGAATTGACGAAGGCCAAAGAGATCGTGGCGCGGCTCGAAGCCGGAGAGCACATTGTCTATGTTTCTGATGCCGGTACTCCGGGCGTGTCGGACCCGGGTGCGCGGCTTGTCGCGTACGTGCGCGAGCACGCTCCGGAAGCGACCATCGATGCGATTCCCGGGCCCTCGGCTCTGACGGCCGCGCTATCGATAGCGGGTATCGATACCAACGAATTCATGTTTCTGGGATTTCCGCCTCACAAAAAAGGCCGCCAGACGTTCATCAAAAGGGTGGCGGCGGCCGATATGCCGGTCGTGCTCTACGAATCACCACATCGTATACAGAAATTGCTCGCCGAACTCGGGTCCCACAAGGTGGCGCGTGTATATATCGGTCGGGAACTCACCAAGGTTCATGAGGAATTGCTCGTCGGTACGCCCGAGGAACTCGCCGAAAGTCTGGCAAAGAGAAAGGCGGAGCGCGGGGAATTCGTGGTCATCATAGAGAATAAAAAGTAGTGGTATGATAGTGGCATGACGATCGATTCTTTGATCATGCTTTCGGGTGCGTTCGTCGCCGTTTTGCCGTTCCTCGGCTTTCCGAACAGCTGGGACAGCGTATTTTTCCTTGTCGTCGGTGTGTTCGTGATCGCGCTCGGTATCATCGTACGCCGCCGCGGCCAGAGCCTTATCGTACGCCGCCCGATGCGAGATCCACATTTTGTAGAACATATGCCCGAAGTGGCACGCGACGAGCGGCATGAAGAGATCTAAGAAGGCGCACTTCCGAACCTACGGCATTGCTCTCGGAGTTACGCTCATTGCATCGGCGTCGTTCCTTGCGTGGGGAAGCGTGTACTCTGCGAATTCGGTCGCTTTTTTTCGCATGGCGACGTCGAGTCCCGTGCGCGCTGATGCGGCTCCCAAACCGCTCGACACCGTCGCGTACGACAGAAGAATGCTTCAGCTTGCGAATTATCCCGCGGTGCCGGTCGCTTCGTCGACCAGCGCAAGCAGCACGGCGACTTCGACGCCGGAAAAGCCCAAACCGTGGCCGGTCAAGACCGTGTATCCGAATGCAGGCGCCTTATTGCCCTTCAATCGCATCGTGGCGTATTACGGCAACTTCTATTCAAAAGGCATGGGTGTGCTTGGGCAGTACCCGGAAGATGTGATGTTGCAGAAACTCGCATCGACGACCGCAATATGGAAAGCTGCCGACCCATCGACGCCCGTCATTCCGGCGATACATTACATCGTCGTGACGGCGCAAGAAGCCGCTCAGGCGGACGGCATGTACCGATTGCGCATGCCCGACAGTCAGATCGATAAAGCGCTCGAACTTGCCGAAAAGATCCATGGCATCGTATTCATCGACTTTCAAGTGGGGAAGAGCACGTTGCAGAAAGAGTTGCCGCAATACGAAAAGTATCTCGCGATGCCGAACGTTCATCTTGGCATCGACCCGGAGTTCTCGATGAAGTTCGGAAACAAACCCGGGACCGTCATCGGTACGTTCGATGCCGCTGACATCAACTTCGCCGCACAGTACCTGGCGAAGCTCGTGCGGGATAACAAACTGCCACCGAAGGTCCTCGTGGTACACCGCTTCACGCGGGAGATGGTCACGAACTATCGGCAGATCGCGCCGCTGCCCGAGGTGCAGATCGTGATGGACATGGACGGGTGGGGTTTCCCCGCGAAAAAGATCAATACGTACAACTCTGTCGTTGCGGCGGAGCCCGTTCAATTCACCGGCTTTAAGTTGTTCTATAAGAATGACCTCTTGCCGCCCTCGACGGCTCTCATGACGCCCGCTCAGCTTCTGAAGCTCCAGCCGCAGCCTATCTACATTCAGTACCAATGATATATGCCACGAACCGATGATCCGCACCCGTTCATCCACCGAATGCGCGCGTCAGGAATGTCGGATACGGTGATACAAAGCAGACTTCTTTTGGAAGGCTGGCCGCAGGAGGTGATAGCACCCATTTTTGACGCGCGGATGGGATCAGCGCCAGTCGAAACATCTCCGGTACAAGAGGTTTTCGAAACAACGAGCCCCGCCACTTCGCAGGCTCCGAGGAAATATGTGAGAGTCGTGACCGTTGCCGCAGCGCTCTTTTTTCTGGGTATCTTCGGCGCATTCGCGTATCAATACCTACAACCGCCGGTCGTCTATTCGATCTCGCTGCCGCAGAACAATGCGTCATCGACATCCTCGCTCGCATACGGCGCGCTCGCCGCGCTCTCCGATCCGGATTACTATGCGCAGGTAAAAAATACGTTCACGAACGAGCATACGTCGTTCATAGACGCGGACCTCACACAGATGACGCTCACGGTATATGTGAACGGTACGAGCACGCTCACGGTTCCGATCCTCGCGAAAGGCAAGGTCGGCTCATGGTGGGAAACGCCGGCGGGCATCTATCAGATCCAAAGCAAAGAGAAAAATCACTTCTCTTCGTTCGGCGGTGTGTATCAACCATGGAGCCTCGACTTCCAGGGTAATTTTTTCATCCATGGTTGGCCGTATTATCCCGACGGGACGCCCGTCTCGACCTCGTATTCTGGCGGCTGCATCCGCCTCTCAACGGGAGATGCGGAGAAAGTGTACGAGCTTGCTTCGGTCGGTATGCCTGTCATCGTGTACAACGCAGAGAGGCAGCCGGATTCGTTCAGCTATCAGCTCAAGGCGCCATCGGTGTCCGCAAACGAATATCTGGTGGCCGATGTGACGAACGGGACGGTGCTCGCGAGCAAGAACGCATCGGTCGCGGCGCCCATTGCGTCGATATCGAAACTTGTCAGCGCGCTCGCCGCAACGGAGTACATTAATCTGGATAAAACGATAGTGGTACCCCAATCCGCGATCGTATATACGTCGGTACCGCGCTTGCGCGCGGGCGCCGATGTGCGTGCGTACGATCTTTTGTTGCTGATGCTCCAAGAATCGTCCAACGAAGCCGCTGAAACACTCGCCTCCTCACACGGCCGCATGCAGTTCGTCGACTATATGAATGACAAAGCGAAGGCCATCAACCTCGGACACACGGTATTTTCCGATCCATCGGGCGCCAAGGGCGATTATTCCACGCCCGAAGACCTCTTCACATTGCTGCGGTATATCTATGACAACCGCAGGTTCGTTTTCGATATCACTGCGGGCAAATTATCGGGGAGCGCATACGGCGCACCGGAGTTCAAGAATATTCAGAACTTCAACACAGTGAAGAACGCGCCGGCGCAACTTATCGGAGGGAAGATAGGACAAACGAACGAAGCGTCAGAGACCTACGCGGGCGTATTTTCGGTCATGGTGGGCAATGTGGAACGACAGATCGCCGTTATCGTGCTCGGTTCGAACGATGCGACAGGTGACGTGCGAAAATTCCTCGGATTCGTGCACGGACTGTACGCTCCCGGCGAGGAGCAAGCGGCGCTGAGCACAAGAAAAATACCCGTATTTACGGACCAGTAAGCAACGAAAAGAGACGTTTTTTTGATATACTGGACCAATGTCCGACCACTCCCACGATCACGACAGTAAAACGGGGATGAGCCACCCGGATCATTTCGATAACGACCGTCGCATCACATATTTCGCGGCGACGCATACGCGCGGTAAGCGCGAGATGTTCGGTATCCGGGCAGTCGACCGCGGAAAACACGTCTATGTGATCGGTAAAACAGGCATGGGCAAATCGACGATGCTCGAGAATATGGCCATACAGGATATTCAGAATGGGGAAGGTCTCGCATTCATCGATCCGCACGGTTCGACGGCGGAAAAGCTGCTCGATTTCATTCCGCAGGAGCGTGTCAAAGATGTCGTCTATTTCGCACCGTTCGATACCGATCATCCGATCGGTTTCAATGTCATGGAGGACGTGGGCTATGACAAGCGGCACCTCGTGGTCTCGGGGCTGATGGGAGCACTCAAGCGCATCTGGGTGGATGCATGGAGTGCTCGTATGGAATATATCTTGCAGAACACGCTCCTCGCGCTTCTTGAATATCCCGATTCGACGCTGCTCGATGTGAACCGCATGCTCACGAACAAGACATTTCGCAATGCGGTCATCGAGAAGGTGAGCGATCCGATCGTGAAAGCATTCTGGACGGAAGAATTCGCGAGCTTCACCGATACCTACACACGCGAGGCGACGCCCGCCATTCAGAACAAGATCGGCCAGTTCACGGCGAATCCGCTCATTCGTAACATCGTCGGGCAAGCGCGTTCATCGTTCGACTTGCGCGAGATCATGGACAAGAAAAAGATCTTCATTGTGAACCTTTCAAAGGGGCGCATGGGAGAAACGAATGCCAGCCTGCTCGGATCCATGCTCACGGTCAAGATCTACCTTGCCGCAATGTCTCGCGCCGATGAGCCAGCAGCACGCATGGCGCGACTTCCTCGGTTCTATTTCTATGTCGACGAATTCCAGTCGATGATGAACGAGGCGTTCGCTGACATCCTTTCGGAATCGAGAAAATACAAGCTCGCGCTCACGCTGGCGAACCAATATATCGAACAGATGGAAGAAGAAGTGCGCGATGCTGTATTCGGTAACGTCGGTACGCTCATCGTGTTCCGCGTAGGACCATTCGACGCCGAGGTGCTCGAGACGGTCTTCGAACCGACGTTCACGCCCGAGGATCTCATTGGCTTAGGCATCGGACAGATCTATCTCACACTCATGATCGACGGCGTCGGTTCACCGCCTTTTTCCGCGGAAACCATTCCACCGATTGATGTGCCGAATATTTCCTATCGCGATGACGTGGTGACCGCTTCGCGGGAAGCGTACGGAAGATCGCGCGCCGCGGTTGAAGGGGCGATCAATCAAAAGCAGCTCGATTTCGTACCGCCGCCCCGAGAAAAGAAGGAGAATAGATACAGCTACGGCACGCGTCCGCGTGACGAGAGTCCCGCTCGTCCTCCGTCGCCCCCGGCGGCACCGGTCCGCGCGCCACTCGACGTCTTGCGTGAGCAGCGTCCTCGCGTCGAGCCTGTCGCCGACCGGCCACGCAATGAACCGCGTCAGACACCGAGAGTGGGAGCACGCGATTTTATCCCTGCCACATCCGCACCGCCGCGCGAGGAGGCGAATCGGAATACGCTTCGCGATGCCATCGAAAAAGCGCGCATCGCCGCGGCACCTGCTTCGCCCCCGGTCGCTCACGTTCCCATCCGCTCTCCCGCCGATATCCTTCGTGATAAAAAGAACACGAAGTCTGTGCCGCAGTCCTCGCCTGTAAAAACGCAAACACCGCCACCGCAAAAACAAGAGATGCCGAAAGCGGCGGACCCGCACGACGGAGAGGTATCACACCGCGTATTACAGCAGGTGATCAACGGTTCCAAGCGTGACACTGACGACATCTAATGGCACTCTGTTTTTTGGGACTCGTGTCGTACTTATCCACTAATTCGGTCTATAGCGTAATATAGTGGATATGGAGGAATTGGAGAAAAAAGGACGAGAAAGAAGGAAGCGAGCCAAGATCCAAGACACCGTACTCGGCATTATTGGTGCCGCAGGAGTGATCGCGGCTGTGATGATTGCCCCCAATATGTTCCAAGTACTTCCGCATCTCATGGGGAGAGGGAAGTACCGATTAAAATTCCAGACAAAAACTGTAGTAGGACGCTTACTGGTGAAAGGGTATATCAGAAAAGACGTTCGTGGGATGCTCCAGATCACGGACTCAGGGCAACGTCATCTCGCGCTTGAACAGGCTCGAAATAGTGAACCAGCAAAAAGAAAACGTCGATGGGATAAGCGTTATCGTCTTGTGATGTTCGATATATCACAGAAGCGAAGGAATGCGCGCGACCGATTGCGTCTCTTGATGAGAGAATTTGGCTTCTTGCGCTTACAAGACAGTGTGTGGGTGTCGCCTTACGACTGTGAAGAGTTGATAGCCTTGATCAAGGCTGAATTACGGGTTGGGAACGATGTCCTCTATGCCGTTGTCGAGCAAATAGGGAACGAGAAACAAATCAAATCGCATTTCGGTCTTTCCTGATATCATCCACTTATTACGTCTATAGCGTGAAATTGTGGATGCCGCGGATATGCGGGGCTATCCACAGGTTCAATGTGGACCTTGTTTCAAGCGGGGGAACGTGGGCAATAATAATCTTCATGAAAATCGGGGTCGGCACATTCGTCGGCGTTGCCGTTTTGTTTCTGCCGATCTCTGTTTCAGCACAGGTGGTCATCAATGAATTTCTCTACGACGCACAGGGGACTGACACCGATCAGGAATATATCGAGCTCCACAATACCGGTAGCTCACCCGTAGACCTCACGAAATATAAGATAAACGACGGCTCGAACCACACGCTCAATGTTCCGCCGAAGAACGGCGGTGCGGGCTCAATATCGATCGCCCCGAGCGGGTACGCACTCCTGGTCGACAACGCCGCCAATTTCATTGCAGCGCATCCGGGCGTTGGAGGCACCGTTATCGACACGGTGCTCAGTCTTTCGAATACAGGTACGACGCTCTCGCTTCTCGATGAGTCCGGAACGGTCGTATCAACGGTCTCATATACGAAAGATCAGGGTGCGGCCGGAGACGGGAATTCACTTCAGCGAAGTGACGGTTCGTGGATCGCAGCTGCGCCGACGCCCGGCGCAAAGAACGCGACGGTCGCGGCACCTCCCGCAGATACGAGTGCTGCGGCCGATGCGGCTGCGACCCCGACAGAAGTCACAGAGACCGCACCTTCCTCCGCGAGTACGGCCGTTTCATCGTATGTCCCGCCACCCGAGCCCACGCTCTTCGCCGACGCCGGAGCGAACCGTACCGTCATCGTGGGCGCGGATACGACGTTCTATGGCCGTGCGTACAATAGAAAAAAAGAGGACGTCGACCATGTGCGATTTCTGTGGAACTTCGGTGACGGATCGACCGCGGAAGGTCCGTCGGTGATGCATCATTACGAATACCCCGGAAAATATGCAGCGGTGCTGACCATTGCCGAACAGCGCACCGCGGTAGACGCGCACGTCATCGTGACGGCGGAACCCGCACGGCTTTCATTTTCCACACAACCCGACGGAAGCGTGAGCATTGGCAACCTCGCGGGTCGCGACCTTGATCTGTCGGGCTGGATGATCCGTTCATTCGGAAGAACGTTCACGCTGCCCGGACATTCGATGGTCCTTTCGGGACAGTCCCTACGCATATCACAAAAGACACTCAACTTTTTCAGCGGCTTAGAGACCGAGCTTGATTATCCGAATGGTGTGCTTGCGCTCACCGCGGGCACGAGCACGGCTTCCTCGCTTACCGCTCCGGCCCCTGTGATCGCATCGGTTTCTGTTGCCGAGATCCCGCACCCCGTCGCCTCAGCGCCCATTGATATCCCAGAACCGACTCCAGCCTCTGAACAAAGCACAGAGAGTGACGCGCCCGCAGCATCTTCCGGATCTCTTTCGTCGGCACAAGCTGCCTCAGCGGCAGGAGCGAGTGGCGGGGGCGGCTATTGGTGGCTCGGCGCGCTCGGTCTCGCGGGAGCGCTCGGAGCAGGCACGGTGGCGGTCCGTCGAATGAAAAAAAGCGAATGGGACATTGAGGAAACGAATTAAGCGGTGTAGTGTTGAATGAATGGGATCCAAACTCATCCTCGTGACGGGCGGTGCGGGATTCGTCGGAACGCATCTGTGTGCCCGATTGTATAAGAGCGGCCATCGCGTGATATCGCTCGATAATTATTT
>Ga0172380_10003667_pt1 | contig 20725 bp, 16 predicted proteins | sample Leawe162metaG_FD_119747 | JGI IMG/M metagenome (GOLD analysis project Ga0172380, IMG submission 119747) | Leachate microbial communities from a municipal landfill in Southern Ontario, Canada - Leachate well 162 metaG | ecosystem: Engineered > Solid waste > Landfill > Unclassified | place... | reverse complement strand
TTACTAAGAGCAAGAGCTTTTATCACAGAGAACACAGAGATAATCACGGAGGGCACAGAGAAGAGATTTATTTAGTTATAAGAGCAAGAGATACAAACAAAGGAATTTTTAACCGCCGAGAGAGCAGAGTACGCAGAGAAATATTAATTTATATTGAAATTACTTTATTTTATTAAATTTTGTTCTTATAAATAATTTGTTCTTATAAATAATTAGTTTTTCAATTAGGATTCTTATTCAGGTTTTTATTTTTACCAAGAGATTCTTTTTTAATGTCGTTTTTAAACTTAATGACTTTTGACAGAAGTTTTTTATCTGAAGTTGCAAGAATTTCAACGGCAAGCAATGCAGCATTGCGAGCGTTGTTAATTGCAACGGTTGCTACTGGAACGCCGTAAGGCATTTGCACGATTGAGAGAAGAGAATCAAGTCCCTTGAGAGCTTTCGTTTCAACAGGGACGCCTATTACGGGAACGGGAGAATATGCTGCGGACATTCCAGGAAGATGTGCAGAGCCGCCAGCACCTGCAATGATTACTTTAATACCTCTTTTGTAAGCATTCTTTGAATAAGATGCCATATAGTCAGGAGTACGGTGAGCAGAGGTTATTTTAACTTCGTATGCAACACCGAACTTATCGAGTATTTCGCAAGCCTGATTCATTACCGGAAAGTCTGAATCAGAGCCCATGATTATTCCTATTTTTGGTTTTGCCATTTTATTAATATTATAATTTTAACTTCGTGACAGGACAAGAATACTGATATCATCTATCTGTTCGGCGTTGTCAGTAAACAGATTAACGTCTTTAATCAAACCCTCGAGCAATTCGGTTGGGCTGCTTTCTGTGTGTAAATAAAGATAGTTTTCAAACTTTTCAAAACCGTACTCATTCCTGTTAGTATCCATTGCTTCAATAATTCCGTCAGTGTATAAAAGAAGTTTATCGCCTTTATTGAAATCAAAAGTCACAAGATTATCTTCGTTGATACTTGCGAAAGCATCGATAGCACCGAGAGCAACGCCATGTCTTCTAATCTTAAAGAGTTCATTAGAGCCTGCGGATATTTTATAAGGAGGAAGATGACCAGCATTGAACAATGTACATTTATTCGTCTGAGAATCGATAACAGCAAATACTGCGGTTACGAACATTTTCCTATTCTGTGTGCGGCGTATCATTTTGTTAAGTTTGATAAAAACTTCCTTTGGGTTTGCGGTGTCTTCAAGAATCAGGTGCATACAGCTTCGAAGTCCCGAAAGCAGCAATGCACTGGCGACACCATGTCCCGACACATCACAGATAAAGATACCCGTTTTACCTTCGGATATTTTAAAATAATCGTAATAGTCGCCTCCGACTTCATTTGCAGGAAGGGATGTTCCGGCGATATTTAGGTCACCGATTGTTTTTGTACTTTCGGGAAGCATTGAGAGTTGAATTTCGCGGGCGTAATTAAGCTCCTTTTTCATCCTTATGCTTTCATAATGGCGCTTATAATATACATCGTAGTTTTTGCTGAACTTATACTGCTTTCTATTTTCAGTAGTGTAAGCAATCAGAAAACAAACTGAAGCTATTATAAATCCCGGCAAGATACCGACAACATTAATATTACGGAAGAAAATAAGTTCGGAAAGAGCGGGAAGTCCGAACACCAGAGCATACAACCTGATAATGTCACTTTTTTTAAAGCGGAAAAAGAGAAGCGACAGGGCAAAGAAAATAATTATGTTGTTAGTATCGCTTTTCTTTTCATCGAGAGTTACTTTAAGGCTGCCAGGTTTCTCATCAATTTTTTCGATAACGGTTTCCACCGGATCGCTGCTTTCGAATATGTTCTGGAGTATATCTGAAAGCATGAACAGCAGCAAAGCCGAAACAACGAGAGTATAGATTCTATTGCGGATATTCTTCTCTGTAAATATCTTTTCAAAGAAAATTCTTAAAACGAGCGAAATACCGAAAATAACGAACGTTGAATATGAGTCGAATTCGATTTCACCATCAAACAGAGTAGTAATTGTAATAAAACCAAAGACGATTATAAAAACAAGAATAAATTTTCTTAATGCTGAATAGTTCTTCTCATCCTGATGGAGCTTGTAGGCTTCATCCTTTGAATGTTCAAGATACCTGTCGAATTCAAAAGCTGTGACCATCTTTAATTACTTATTTTCGGGTGTGAATTCTTTTGGCAGTTCACCGCCTGTGCCAAACAGGTACTCCTGCATCTGATCGAGAAAAATTTTATCTGTTTCCGGGTTTGACAAGTCAAGCCTGTATTCATTAACAATCATTTTGAAGTAATCAAGGAACATTTTGAATGCTTCCTTAGAAACATTATCAAAAACTTTTTGTCCAAACTCACCCTGCACGGGAAGCCTATCAAGTCCGGGCAGGTCTTTCTTTAACTTAACACAATGTACAATCCTTGGATCTGCCATATATTATTTTTCCTTTACTAAAAAGAGTCTAGTTTCAAATACGTTGTTAATTACTTTTTGTTGCTTAACGGCTTCGAGCAATGCATCCCGATCGATAACATTAGTATCGTATGCATTTATCTCTTCACCGAAATCACCGAAGTATTTCTTTGCCTGAGATGCGGTATAGCTATTGGTGACGACAGAATATGTTTTATCCAAATCTATCTGAGAGCCGTTAACTTCGACACTTAGGACGAAATCATCATTATCATCTTTTATTTTTTCAGGGTCAACTCTTATAACCATTCCCGAGAAAATAATCATATCATATCCGTTTAACTCTTCATCTTTAGAAGCCATGCGAATATTGTTTGCCATCATCTTATGAATAGTTTTGCCTGTAACGGAGAAAGTCATTATGTTATTACCAAAGGGATTTATTTCCCAGATATCACCGACAGTTATATTGCCTTTAAGCATGTCTTTTCGAATGCTACCGGAGTTCAGAAATGCTATGTCGGATTTAAACATGGTTCTCAGGGCATCAGCAGTCCACTGCCCGCAATTATTCTTTTTCCAATCAACTTCAAGAGTGCCTATAACACTTTTCATTACAGGTTCAATTGAAGCAATCATGGCATCAACTTTTTCACCGGCGACTTTATCAAAAACGGCAGAGTCGAGTATGGTTTCGTTTAGTTTTCCGAAATAACTTACGACAGTATCTTTTTCAATATCAACTTTAAGGTCGAGTTTACCGAGAAATTTTCCGTATGAACCAGCCTGAACAATCAAAGTACCATCAACAACTCTGGGTTTAAAAATCGGGGTATGTGAATGTCCTCCAACGATAATATCTATATCGTTGTGAAACTTTGATGCATAGACGCTGTCCATTTCTACACCGTTATGGGAAAGGAGGACAATAAGGTCGCAGTTTACATTCTTTAATTCAGAAAGATTAGCTGTGATAACAGAGTCGGTATTAAGCACGACTAAAGAATCAACATTTTTAGGAAGAGTGAGAGTTTTTAAATCTTCGGGAGAAACTCCGAGAATACCAATTTTAACTCCGTTTTTTTCCTTTATCGTATAAGATTTTGCAAAGTTTTTATTTTCAGACGGGATAAAAACATTTGAAGAGAGGACATCGCAATTTAAAAGACCGAGACCATTAGCAAGCTCTGAGGAACCGTAATCGAATTCGTGATTGCCGACGACGAGAGCATCAATATTAAAAAGATTCAGGAGTTCAATCTGAGAAAAACCTTTTGTGATGGAAGAAATTGGGCTGCCCTGATAATCATCACCGCCATGAAGAACGAGAGAATTTTCATTCCTGAATTTATTGAGATAACCGAGCATTGAAGCGGTACCACCGACAAAATAATTAACAGTTTCACCGTCTTTCTTCTTCGATGTTTTATACGGTACATTGCGTGCATGGAAATCGTTCCAGTGAAGTATAGAAATTTCTTTAACGTTTTCCTGAGAAAAGGAATAACCGCATATAAAAGTTAACAATAATACTAAAAATGTTTTCTTCATAAATTTTGAAATGTTTGTTAATCTTTAAAAATACTCATAATTTAAAACATAAGGAATGTATAAAGCGTTTAGGGAGAAAGGATAAATTCGCAGAATGATTTTATTTATGTGGTATTTAAAAAAGGCGGCTGATAGCCGCCTTATAATTATGAAGTTATTTCTGCTGTTGTCTTCTTCTTTCGTTTAAAAATTTTCATGTATAAATCGTCGGAATAAGAAAATATTGACGGTATAATAACGAGGGTCAAAAATGTTGAGACCATAAGTCCGAATATGATTGCCACACCCATTGGACGCCAGAAGGCTGAGTTCTCACCTCCAATTATCAAGCTTAACGTTCTCCAGTCAAAGTCAACACCTGAAGCAAGAGGAACAATACCAAGGATTGTAGCTGCTGCAGTAAGGAATATAGGTCTCATTCTTATAAGCCCAGCCTGTACAAGAGCTTCATCTCTTTCCAAGCCACGTGCTACAAGTTCTTTATGAAAATCCAGCAGTACGATTGCATTTCTGACAACAATACCAGCAAGAGCAATAACACCAATACCCGTCATCATAATACCGAAAGGTGTACCCGTAATTAAGAGACCTATAAGTACACCGATAAGAGAAAGCAAGACAGATATCATAATAATCAGAGGGACTCTGAGAGAGTTAAACTCGATAACCATAAGGAAGAAAATCATCAGCAAAGCAATCATCATGGCTTTACCGAGGAATGCTGAAGTTTCTTCCTGATCTTCCTGTTCTCCTGTATATTTAATGGCATATCCTTCAGGGAGTTTAAAATCTTTCAGTTTTGTCTGAACATCTTTAAGCACATCATTCCCAAGACGACCCTCAGCGTTTGCTGAAACAGTTACAACTCTTTTAAGGTCTTTTCTATTTATTGCGCCAATACCCCCAGAGAACTCAATACTACCGACAGAGGAGATTGGGATTTTTTCGCCTTTAGAATTAGTGATAAACATGTTATCAATAGTGCTGATATCATTCCGCTGTTCTTTATTCAGCCTAACCGTTACATCATACTCATCTTTACCTTCCCTTATCTTACTTGCAGTCGTACCGTTAACGGCAGTTCTTATCGTTGCACCTATCATAGCAGTGTTAAGTCCGTAAAGAGCAGCTTTTTCTCTGTCAACAATAATTTTTATTTCAGGACGGGCTTCATCAAAGTTATCGCTAAGGTCAGTCAGTCCGGGAATACCTTTAATCAGATTTTTAACTTCTTCCGACATAGTACCTATTTTAGCAAAATCATCGCCGGATATTTCTATATTAATAGGGGGACCAGTCGGAGGACCTGATTGCTCCTTTTCAATCTTAACTTCTCCGCCGGGAACCATATAAAGTGCATTTCTTATTTGTTCAACTGATATTTTAGAGCTTTGCTCTCTGTCTATTTTATCGAAGAATGTTACAGTTATTACACTCTTTGTCGGTATTCCATCACCGCTGAAATCCAGGGGATTATTAGAAGAGCCAACATTTGTAACAATATATTTAATATCTTTAAGTTCCGGTATTTTCTTTTCAATTTCTTTTGTTATCTTATTTGTTTCTTCTATGTTTGTTCCAACAGGTGAGGTAAGATTAATTGATGCCTGCCGCGGGTCGGTATCCGGAAAGAACTCCGTTCCATAATTAAACTGTCCGTAAATAAAAAACACAACAATAAGCAATAGAAATGTTAATGATATGACTGTTTTTCTGTGAGTCAGAGCAACCCTCAGAACCTTTTCATAAATTCTTAATGCACGTCCAAAAAGGGCTTCGTCAAAATGTTCGAGGAACCTACCGATTGGCCTGAACTTTTTCTTTTGAGACCTTTCCTTGTCTTTTTTATAATGAATAAAGACAGCTGCCTGAACGGGGCTGATTATCATAGCAACAAATAAAGATGACAACAAGCAAACAATCAGAGTAATGGGCATATACTTCATAAAATCACCTACTATTCCCGGAAAGAACAACAGAGGGAAGAATGATGATATTATTGTAAGAGTTGCAATCGTAACAGGAAACACAACTTCGCGGGGACCTTCTATAGAAGCGTCATGAGGGTTGTAATTTTCCTTTTCCTGCAACCGATAAATATTTTCGATGACAACAATAGCGTCATCAACAATTATTCCCAGAACAAGAATAAGAGTAAACAGAACTATCATATTCAGAGTTATACCCATTGCGCTAAGCACAATAAATGAAATCAAAAATGAGAGCGGAATAGATGTAGCAACGAGCAATGAGTTTTTTAATCCCATGAAGAAGAAAAGGATTAGCATGACAAGAACAACGCCGGTTACGATTCCATTTTCAAGTTCATGAACAGTGGTTTTAATATAATCGGACTGATCGCTGGTAACGCTATAAGTAACACCTTCAGGGATAATGCCGCTATTATTAGCCAAAATACCATTAACTTTTTCAGATATTTCAATAATATTTGAGCCGCTGCGCTTTTTAACGGGCAGAGTAATAGTTTCTACACCGTTCTTCCGCGCATACGTTTGTCTTTCTTTATATCCATAAGTTACCTGAGCTACATCATTTACATAAACAGGATATCCGTCATTCTTTTTGACGATGATATTACTCATAAGTTCCGGATCCTCGTATTCACCGGGAACCCTGATAAGAAAGCTTGACTTGCCAATATCTACAGCGCCGCCGGGGATATTAAGATTTTCGGCAGATATAGCATTTGTCAGGTCGTTAAAACTAATATTATAGTATTTAAGTCTTTCGGCATCGGCATCAATCTTAACTTCTCTATCTACACCACCAATAACATCAGCAGAAAGAACTCCGGGAATTTCCTCTATCTTATCCTGAATTTGTGTCCCTATCTTTTTGAGGTTAGCGAGACCGATATTTCCACTCAGGTTCACGTACATCATTGGAAGTTCCGAGAAGTTTATTTCACTAATAATCGGTTCTTTAATATCAGTCGGCATTTTAGTCTTTGCGGTAGCGACCTTATCACGCACTTTCTGAATGGCGTCATCAATAATCACGTCTGTGTTAAACTCGACGGAGATAGAACTGAAACTTTCTCTTGAAACAGATTTTATTTCCTTAACACCGCTTATACTTTTTACTTCCTTTTCAATTTCCTGAGTTACGAGGTTTTCAATATCCTGCGGTGACACACCCGGATAAACAGTTGCAATGAACACATAAGGAATCTTTATCGAAGGGCTGGATTCCCTCGGCAATGATACATATGATGACACACCAATAAGAACAATCATCACAACGAGGATATAAACGGTAACCTTATTCTTTATTATTAATTCAAAAAATTTCATATACGATAAACTTTTAGTATTTTAATTAACCAGAGTTACTTTGTCGCCGTCGTTTAAACCCTGAAATCCAACGTTTATAAGTAACTCACCAATATTAAGACCTTCTTCAATAAGAACCATATTATCAGAACGTCCGCCAAGCTTTACAATACGTTTCTTTGCGATATCACCTTCAAGAACAAAAACAAATTTTTCATCACCGTTATCAACAACGTAATCCTGCTGTAAGGCAACAGCATTTTCAACACTCTTGTTAGTAAAAGTTATGTTTGCGGACATTTCTGGTTTAAATTTGCTGTCAGGGTTATTCATAACAAGTTCAATTTCAAAAGTTCTGTTCTGCGGATTAAGAGAAGGAGCGACATAATCAATTACAGCCTCATACTCTTCATCGGGAAGAACGGAGAAAGTGACTTTGACTTTTTCCCCTTTTTTGACCTGCGTAACATATCTTTCTGGAACACCGCAGCTAATTTTAATCCTGGAAATATTAACAACATTAAGAATAGGCGCACCGGGTGATGTCATTTCACCTTTTTGCATGAACTTAGCGTCAACAATTCCTGAAATAGGAGATTTAACGTATCCTTTATCCAACCTGATCTTATAGAGTTCAACTGATTTTGCAGCAATTTCAAGTTGAAGTTTGGAGTTTGTAAACTGCTGTTCGGTAGCAACCTCGTCAGTATAAAGACGTTCGGTTCTCAGGAAATTATCATTTGCGAGTTCATACTGTGCAAGAGCCTGAAGATATGCTGCTTCATCAGTATCCTTCTTAAGTTTCACAACGACTTCTCCACGCCCGACTCTGTCACCCTTGTCTTTTGTAAGGTAAACAATAAGACCGCCTTCTTCGGAAGAAAGCTTTGCACTTTCATAAGGTTTAACGATACCAGAAACCTTGTAATTTTCCTCGAAATGCTGTCCCTGTATAACTGTAGTCTTAACTATAGGTAATTTTTTCTCTTCGGGTTTATTGTTTTTATTTCTGCTGCATGAACTAAGAGTAACTGCAACAACAAGTACCATTAATATCAAGAAATATTTTTTCATATATTAAAATTTATTTTATTTCTAATAATTTTTCTAATTCTGCCTTAGCATTCAGATATTCTAAGATAGCGCTGTAATAAGCAAGTCTTGAGTTACTAAGCTGTGCTCCTGCGTCAAGAACATCTATCTGGTTAATAACACCGTTTTTAAAGCTGAGAGATGCCAGTTCATATCCGCGTTCAGCCATTTTTACAGTTGCATAAGTAGCTTTAACTTTAGTACGAGCTTCATCCATTTTAAGAATAATGCTCTGTGCAGTGAGACGAAGTTTTTGCTTAACGTCGGATATTGTTTCGTCAGTTTTCTTAATTTCAATTTCAGTCTGCTGTTTCTTGTATGTATTTCTCATAAAGTTCAAATCCCAGCTTAGACCTAAACCAGCGTTTAACACATTAAAGAACCTGTAACTGCCAATACTCTTTCCGTCATTTTCCTGAGCCTGAAGATTATACTGACCGAATAAATAGAGTTTTGGCAAATAGTTAGCTTTATCAATATTTAACAATTGTCTGTTAATATTCTGGTTGATATTCAATTGCCTTATTGACACATTGTTTTCAGAAATCCTGTTAATAAGGTCATCTATACTGCCATAATACTCTGTACTGTCAAAAGTAAGCTCCCCGGTTATATCAATATCTTTATTATCCTTCAAGCCGATTGAATTTTTAAGAAACTTCTTTGCAATTATAAGGTTATTTTCGGATTCCAACACAGGAGGTTTTAAGTTCTCATATGTTACTTTTGCCCTTAGAAAATCGAATTCTGTTGATATACCGTTACGGTATTTCTTTTCAACGACATCATAATTTTCCTGTGCATTGTTTAGATTTTGTTTACGGACGTTAACAACTTCTTTCATGAAAAGAACATTATTGTATGCTATCTTTACATCTGCGGTAATTTTTGCTTCAGCAGAATTTACATTTTCGATCTGCAGGTTTGAATAATTATCAGCAATTCTAATGGCTTCAAAAACGGGAGTTCCAAGAACCGGAATAGGTTCACTAAGCTGAAATGAATTAATAATAGTATTATCGGAGCCGACTTCAAACCTTTGGTTCATACCACCGAAATCAATATCGAACACCTGTTTTTTAATAGCCCTTGAGTATTGTGAGCTAAGCGTGATAGTCGGAAGCAAGCTTTCACTATACACTTCAGAAACCTTTTTTGCGGCTTTTTCCTGTTCATACCTGGCATTAACAAGTTCCGTATTGTTTTTCTTTGCCACAGAAATCGCTTCATTCAGTGTGTAAACAACAATACCGGTAGAATCCTGTGCAGAAATACTTCCGTAACTTATAAAAAGAAATGCAAGTATTAATAAAATTTTGTTATACATAAAGTTATTTAAGATATTTTTTCTGTTGACTGAAATATTTCTTTCTTCCTTTTTCTGTTATAATACCTTTCAGATGAAGTTCAAGAACGTGTTTTAAAGCCTCTGCGGTAGAGAAATTGTTTTCCATAAGAAACTTCGGATTTACGACAGAACTAATAGAAGCGCTGACCGAAGCGATAACAATTTCTACGGGTATTTTTGTTATATACTTTTCCTTGTATCCCTGACGGAAGAGTTTTTTAACGTAGAAAATTATTTTTTCTTCTCTGAACGACTCGATAGAGCTCCATACATCAGGATAATGAATCTGCAAGTCAGTAATTGATTTCTCGCTCATCTGGGAAAACTCGCAGGAATAATCCTCAAGAAGCCTGAGAAATTTTGTTACAACATCTGTTTTACTGCGTACAATTTTATCTACTCTTTCGGTTGAGGTAACAAGCCAATATTTCAATATTTCTCTAACAAGGTTTTCTTTAGACGGAAAATATTTGTAAATAGTTTTTTTGCTGATGTGCATAAGAGCTGCAAGTTCATCCATAGATGTTTTATAGAGACCTGCTTCCCTAAATAATTTATCAGCAGAAACCATTATTTTCCTTTTTTCGATGGAGTTATCTTTAATCACGTTGGAAACTATTATCGTTTATTTGGTTTCCAAATTAGCAATGATAAGACAAAGAATCAAGTGATTTCCCTTAATAATTAATGTTTGTTGATAATATTTACGTAACAGAGCAGCAAAATGTTACGCTTTCAGTTCGTGTTTTCGAAGCCTTCTTAAATTAATTTGAATCTCTGTTTACCGTATCGGGAGAAAAAGCAGGGATGCAAACTGCGATATAATCAGCACCCTCGGAACACGGCGAACTGTACTGTACCCATTCGTTTTTTGAGACGAAAACTGCCTCTCCTGAATTAACATCAAAATCTGAGTTCTTTGTTTTCACGTGAAGAGTACCATGCATTACGACGGTATATTCATCAAATCCTGGTGTTTGTCCGGGTTCAATCCAACCTTCGGGGCTTTGCATAAAGGCAATACTCACAGCGTTATCGCCGGAATTGACTCTGCCGAAATATTCTTTAATGATTTTCTCTTTGTTTCCTGCTGATTTAATAATACCCGGTTTAGCAATTTTATTAACCATCAATAATTTTTTAGTTTACTTACACAGAAAATAAGTAAACTATCATGGAATATTAATTCAGAAAGGTTAAAAGGTTATTACATTTATTTTTATTATCAGAACACATATTATTTTATTAAAAATAAACATAAAAATGAGCAAGAAACTAAGGACAAAATACGAAGAGCTTGGATTAGATAAGACACAGAAGCACATATTTATATGCTGCGATGCACAAGACGATAAATGCGTAAAGCGTGAAGACGGACAGAAGTCATGGAAATACTTAAAGAAAAGACTTGCTGAGCTTGATCTTGTTGGAAAGGGAGGAGTACAGAGAACGAAAGCAGATTGTTTCAGAATCTGCGAGAAAGGTCCACTTATCGTTGTTTATCCTGAGGGCGTATGGTACCATTCCTGCACGCCAAAAGTACTTGAGGAAATAATTCAGAAACACATAATCAAAGGGAAGCCAGTTAAAGAATACATGATATAACTCAGTTGAATATTTCTTCAAGGAAAGACTTCATAGCGAGCCACGAGCGTTTATCAGCTTTATCATTGTTAGCAACGCCTTGTGAATAATCATTACCCGAGACGGGATTTGTAACAGCACCTCTATAATTAATAAACTGCCAATCAAACCGTATAAAAGGGAAAAAGCATTAACTAAGAATATCCTTTAACTTTAAACAATGAACATTTACTTTTACGAAGAAAGGTTGTAATAATGAGAATAACAGTTAAGAGAAACAAGGAAAGGCTTTATCCGGATTCCAAAAGAGTAATAACGAGATTATTCAAGCACGGAGAAAAGAGAACAAAGTCTATAGTACAAAAAGTACTGGATTTTACCGAGGCAGAAGCCAGTAATTCGCTGAATGTAGTATTAAGAGAATTTGCAAAACGCCACAGGAACATCACAAAAATATTCTTTAATAATTATACAAAAGTAATTCACTATGTAAATGAAGTAACCGGCAGTCAAAAGAAATTATCTTCAACAAAGAGGCTACTGATTGGTTCATACTTAACGATGGAATACTCAATCGAGTCAGCTGCTTTATTCAATCCATCAGTAGTGGAGCACCCGGACCAAAACGACCTTGAAGAAGGGCAGAAGCGCGTTATAATAAGCTTCAGGGCGACAGGTGAAAGCCACATATCGTCGATAGTATTCAGAAGCGGAATAATAGACAGCAATTACAATTTGCACTTAGACCCGCCGGGCAAATACATCGGTGAAGCAGAAATAATCAAGAGACACATTTACAACAAAGAAGAATTTGCGTTGATACTTAGCGAGCACGGTGTTGTAAACGATATTTCTTCTGAGATACTGAGAAACCTCGGCAATTTCTTTTATTATTCAGACTTCAAGAAGATGATAAAGAGCGCTCAGGAGACAAGGTCTCTTAACCTTGACCAGCAAAAGACATTAAAAGAAATGATGTGGCTGGCAAGGTCTCATTATGAAATTATATTTTCACAGGACACTGATATATCAGAAAGAACCATCTTTCCAATTTCCAGCACTGAAAGCAACGGCATAGAAGACGCAAGGTTTGTACGGTTTACTGATGATGACGGGGAAATAATATATTATGCGACATACACAGCATACGACGGATTCACAATTCTACCTAAACTTCTTGAGACAAGAGACTTCTATCATTTCATAAACCTTCCGCTGCACGGTGAATGCACAAAGAACAAGAACTTTGCACTTTTTCCAAAGAGAATTAACGGGCATTATACGATGCTATCAAGGATTGACGGGATAAACCTCTACATAATGTTCTCTGACAGTATAACGCTGTGGGAAACAGCCCATCTGTTAAGGGAACCTGTTTATAACTGGGAGCTAGTTAAAGTTGGAAATTGCGGTTCACCGATTGAAACACCGGAGGGATGGCTGGTTATCACGCATGGTGTCGGACAGATGAGAAAATACTCGATAGCAGCGATGCTGCTTGATTTAAATGACCCGACAATAGTAATCGGAAGCCTTAAAGAACCACTGATAGTACCAAATGAAGAGGAACGGGAAGGATACGTACCGAACGTAGTTTATTCGTGCGGCTCGATGATACACAAAGACGTTCTTTTTATTCCATATGCAATTTCTGATTATGCTTCGAGCTTTGCAACGGTTGATTTGAAGACACTGTTAAACAAATTAAAGGATGACAGCAAGTAAGCTTTAATTACTTTTCATATTCATACTCAAGTTCAAATGCATTCAGAACAGTCAAATGAGAAACCAGATATGATATAGTACTTTCGGCACCCTGATTCCAGTTTAGACCGTAATCTTCGAGACCGTCATTACACCCGCCTGTTTCATAATCATAGACAGGAATGCTGAGTTCGTTTTTGCCGAGATACCACATATAAGAGGTAAACATATCGTTAAGATATTTTTTATTTCTTGTCACCTTATACGCTTTTAAACAAAGCAATATCATTCCCATGACATCAATGCACTGCTGAGCATAATCGGCGCAGACACCGCCCTTTTTATACCAGCCATTGCTGCCAACGGGTTTCATGAATCCGTTTTTCATTATTACGCTTTCAAGAAAGGCCGTTGATTCAACCGCAACTTCAATTATCTTTGCGTCCAAGAACATTTCGGAAGAATGAAAAAGTGCAAGAGGAATAATTGCATTATCATAAGTCAGCATATCGGTAAACCAATTCCAGTTATCAGTTTTATTCAAATAATATTCATCAAGAAGTTTATTAGTCATTTCATAAACCATCTCTTTTGCGTTTTTATCTTCAGGAAACTTCTTCAGATAATATGACAATCCTATAATTGTGCTTGCAAGACCCCTTATTTCCTTCAGGTTATTAACATATCTAAGTGAGAGTTGAAAAATATCCAGGGCGGTTTTATGGTATGATTCATTTGGATAATTATTTATCATATAACCGAGCGCCCACATTGTCCGTCCAAAGCAATCGTCTGAGCTGATATCATCAAGATAATTTCTGCTGAAGCTAAGAAAGTTTCTGAAAGAGCCGTTTTCATTCTGCATATAATGTATGAAGCTAAGATAAACAGGCATTAGTGAGCTCGCATCAGTAGTTCTCTTTTTGTGATGAGCCATAGCAAGCATTAAAAGAGCACGAGAATTGTCATCCAGACAATATCCTTCTTTTAAATTAGGTACTCCGTATTTTGCATGCTGAACAATACCTGTATCATCGGAAAGCCTTTTGATATGAGACAGGTCAAAGTCGGGCAGCAGTAGAGGATCAAGAATAGTGCGTCTTTCTTTCTGGATAAAAGAATAATTACGAACAGCATTTTTTGCGACTTGAATATATTTTGCTCCAATCTTAGGCCATTTAAGTTTATGACCGTATTCAGCTGCGGCTTCACGAAGATTCTCGATTTTGTTTTCATCGTTAAGAAGATCAAGAAGAATTTTTCCGAGTTGTTCATGATTATTAAAATCAAAAAGAACACCTCTTCCATCTGCAAGCAGTTCCTGTGCATGCCAGTAAGGAGTTGAAATGACAGCCGCTCCGGCACCGATTGCATAGGACAGCGTTCCGCTAGTAATCTGAGCTTCGTTTAAATACGGAGTTATGTATATATCAGTAGCATAAAGATACTGCATGAGTAAGTCTTCCGACACAAAATTCTTATAGAAATAGACATAATCCTCAAGACCGAGTTCTTTAACGAGACGCATCAGATACTCGCGGTACTCTTCACCGTACCTTGACAAAACTTTCGGGTGAGTATTTCCAAGAACAATGTAGAGAATATTTTTGTGTTTACTGATGACCTGAGGCAGGGCTTTAATAACCGTCTCAATACCTTTATTACGGCTTAACAGGCCGAAGGTAAAAAGAGCTTTTTTGTTTGTGAAGTTAAATTTTTCCCTGACGGTTTCTCGGTCATAGACTTTTCCCAATGAGACACCATGCTCGATAATCTCTATTTTATCTTCGGGAATATGATAAACCTCAAGAAGAAATTTAACTGCCTTTTTGCTCATTACGACGACTTTATAAGCTTTGCTGCTCAGCTCCTGAACGATAACTTTCTGTATGTGAGAAGGTTCTCTTATAACTGTATGAAATGTAACTATCAATGGAATTTCAATACGACTTACGAGCGAGAGTACATAGACACCGCTCTCTCCGCCGAAAATTCCAAACTCGTGTTCAAGAATACAGGCATCTGCCCTGTTGTTGTTTATAAACTTGGCAGCACTTATGTAATCTCTCTGGCTGTTCTGATTAACGACAAAAGAAACTTCAGACGGATATTTATAATCCTGCTCACCGTCTGAGACTGCGATAACATACAGGTTTGGATATAAATCAGAATAAGCAAAATTATCCGCAAGAGATTTAATCAGATTATGAGTGAATGTTCCAATACCGCATTTCTGCGGCGGGTAAGTTCCAATAAATGCAAATTTCATAGTGGCTTCTTTAATAAACTTAGTAAAAATACACAGACATCACGGACTGAGAAAAGTGCAGCAGTAAAAAATGCAAACTATTAAAACATTAATGATAAGCATTGAGATAACCTACTCATTACTTCCTTTCCCATTATATGACCTTCAATAAGAACATAATAGACTTCTATTATAATATAAAACAAAAAGTTATTAAAATTAATTCTATGGTGCCATTGCTTTCAAATACTGTACCATAAAAATCTAATAATAATGGGTATAAAATTTTGCATTTTCTAAATTTGCACAGATTAATTAAGTTGTAGTAAATAATCCACAAATATTATGGAAACATCTACCAAACATCCTGAATACGAACTTAGAGAAATCAAGGGTAAGCCATCCACAAAAAGAACAGAGTTAATGCGCAACAGATATTTATCCGAGCCATTGTATATTGATACGGAGTACATAAAGTTTTATACAGACTCACACAAAAGAACAGACGGGCTGAATGTTCTTGAAAGACGTGCAGAGTGCAATGCATACGCAATAGAGAACTTAACCCCAGTGATAAAAGAGCACGAACCATTTGTCGGAAGCAAGACAAGGTTTGTAAGAGGAGCAATTCCCTACTGCAACTATGCATCGGGTTACGTACTTAGAGAATTCAACAAAGAAGAGCACGAAGAGCAGGACAAAGTAACAGACATAGGAACAGGCGGCGGTATAGCAAGGTCAAAAGAGATGGCTTCTTCGGGAGATTATGAATTCTTTGCAGGAAAGTTTCTTCTGGAGAAACACGAACGAAACATATTAAAAGACTGCGCAACATACTGGCGTGGAAAGTGTATGCAGGATGTCGGCGATGATTTATGGAAAAAAGATTTTGCAGAAGCAGATTACATTCAGAAAGGCTGGAAAGCAGTTCTTTATACGGCTCCGCACGATCCTGCACCCGAAGGAAGATACGTACTTGATTTTGAGACAGCGCTATCACTCGGGTTGAGAGGACTTATCAACAGAATGAAAGAAAAGATATCAGAAGCTCATATAACAGATTATCCTTCGGCAGAAAAAGTATATTTCTGGCGAGCAGGAATAAGGTCACTTGAAGGAGTGATTAAATGGGCAAACAGATACGGACAAAAAGCATTCGAACTTGCGAAAGCTGAAAAGGATGAGACAAGAAAAATAGAACTTTTCAAGATTGCAGAAATATGTAAGAACGTCCCTGAGTTCCCGCCTCATGATTTCAGAGAAGCGATGCAAGCATTCTGGTTTATTTATCTTGCAGGACACATAGAGGGAGCACAACTCGGGTACAGTCCAGGCAGGTTTGACAGATATATGTATCCATATTACAAAAAGGATATTGACAGTAAAAAAATTACGAACGATGTAGTACTTGAACTTCTTGAAGCACTGCGCGTAAAGATGACAGAGATAGAATACGTAGCTTCGTTTTCATGGGAAGGACTGGGTTCAGGAAACCTTTACCAGAACATGATATTAGGCGGACTTAATGAAAACGGATTCAGGAGTGATAACGAACTTTCACTGCTCGTACTGCAGTCAGCGATTAACTGCCAGACGACACAGCCGACTCTTTCGATATGGTATGATGAAACACTCAGCGAAGAATTTCTTTTAAAAGCAATTGAATGCGTGAAGACCGGATGCGGGTTTCCTGCATGGTTTAACACAAAGGTATATATACAGCATGAGCTTGAAAAGACAGGGCTGCCGATATCAATAATTAGAAAGCATGCAGCCATGGGGGGATGCACAGAGCCTACACTTGAAGGGATGAGCTACGGCATTGTACAGGCAGGATTTATCAATCACATGAAGATATTCGAGCTTGCACTTAACGGAGGTAAAGATTTAAGGACAGGAATAGTGTTTGAAGCAACAACAATTCCGAATACTTATGATGAGTTGAAGAGAACATACCTGCACCATTTAAAGAAAGCTATAAAGAACTGGCAGGCATACTGGAACTACGTAATGGCAGCGCACAGGCAGGTTTGCAACCTGATATACTCATCGGTATTAATACGGGACTGCATAGAGAGAGGCGAGTCGCTTGATGACGGGGGCGCGATAAATAACAACACACCCACTACGCTATCAACAGGAATGGTAAACGTAGCAAATTCACTTGCTGCCGTAAAAGAAAACATTGAGATCAATAAACTCTGCACGATGGATGAGTTGAGAGATGCTCTCGCGAACAACTGGCATAATCACGATAAGCTTCACAGGAAATTTTACAGCGCACCCAAATGGGGAAACAATGATGATAAAGTTGACATGATTTATAAGGAAATCTTTGAGGAGTATTGCAAGTATGTTTCAGAACAGAAAAATTATCTTGGTAAGCCATACGACCCGTCGATGCTTGCGATAAGCACGCATACACCATTCGGCAAAGTATGCGGCGCAACTCCTGACGGAAGGCATGCTGGCGACTCGCTTGCAGACGGTGTTACATCACCATCTCCCGGCACGGATACAAAAGGACCGATATCAGTCCTTTTATCAGCGGGAAAGATAGATCACACAAAGATACGCGGGGGTCTGCACAACATGAAGCTGCATCCTGCAGCAGTAAAGGGCATACAGGGTTCGAAGAAAATGTTAGCGCTAATAAAATCATATTTCCAATATCCGGCATTTCAAATACAGTTTAATATAGTTGACAGCAGGATGTTAAAAGATGCTCAGGAAAATCCCGAGAACTACCGCGATTTGATAGTCCGCGTAGCGGGATTTAGTGCATTCTTTGTCGAGCTCAGCAAATCAATACAAGACCAGATAATTGAAAGAACCGAGCATGGGTTTGAGTAAGGCTGAGGGTGTTATATTTGATATACAGGAATTTTCACTTCAAGACGGCGAGGGAATACGCACTACAGTTTTCCTTAAAGGCTGTCCATTAGCCTGCAAGTGGTGCTCGAATCCCGAGGGACAGAATTTTTATCCTGAACTACTATGCAATTTTTCAAGACTAAAAGAACATGATGACTTTGAAAGCATTTGCGACAAAGGTGCTATCATAAAAGATGAAACAGACAGCCCAGTCTTTAAAAGAGAAATCTGCAAGGAATGTACGGACAGGGTTTGCATAGAAAACACCATGAGGACTGAGCTGAGACTTGCCGGCGAAAGAATGACAGCGGATGAAGTCTTCGATAGAATAAAGACATACGAAGTCTTTTACAAGAATTCGAACGGAGGAGTAACGATTTCAGGGGGAGAGCCGCTCGTTCAGCATGAATTCGTTAAAGATTTAATTAACCTATGCATTGAAGGAGGCATAACGATAGGGGTTGAAACCTGCGGATACTTTTACTGGGAAGACGTAAAAGAATTTGTGCATAAGTTTGATTTCATTTATTACGATATTAAACATCTTGAATCTGACATTCACTTACGAATGACAGGAAGGAACAACAAAGTTATAATTGAGAATCTTAAAAAACTGGCGGAGATAATACCGGAAAAAATTACAATTACGATACCTGTCGTAAAAGATATTAACTCATCAATTGAACTGATGAATGAGATTGCAGAGCTATGCAACGAATTAAAAATAAAGAAAGTGAAACTGCTCCCCTATCATGCGATGGGCTCATCAAAATATGAAGAGCTTGGAAAGGCTTATGAAATGGAGACTGCAGCCGCTCCTGACAATTCAGAATTGGCAGAAATCAAGAATATGTTCGAAAACAAAGGACTTAAATGTTTTATTTCCGTTGATTAGGAAGAGCTACTGAGCGCCTGTTTCCAGTCTCTCAAGATTCCAGTTAAATGTACCTCCGTCAGAATATCTTGACCACGAACCTGACATGCGGTTACCGGATTTATTAATAGTACCTGTAAACTTACCCGAACCTTTTGCGTTTTTATCTTCATACATCACGACTTCGCCTGATTCATCGTTAACCGTTCCTGAAAAATTCGTTGAGAAACCGTCCGGGTTTGTTTTCCAGTAAATAGTATTCCTACCCTTGAAATTTTTTCCGTCGAAGCTAACGATTGAGACTTCCCAATTCGTACCATCTCTGATAGTCCCCCACCACATAGTAGCAAAGTCCCTGAGATTAATCTTGCTAATTTTTCTTTCCGTACCTTCGGGTTTTGTTGATTGTGTGTTTTCGGATTCCCGGATACCTGATTTTTGATTTTCAAGTTCTCTTTTTTCTTTTTCAAGTGCGAGTTCCCGCTCTTTCAGTTCAATTTCTTTTTCCCTTTTTTCAAGATCGGACTGCTCTGTTTTATCAGATTTAGAATTATTGTTTTTAAGCTTATCAATAATTTTGCCGCAGCCTGTAAACTGCAGGAATAAAAATGCGATAATGAGATAGTGTAGTTTCATGTACATTTTTTTAAATGACTGAATGTGTAAAAATAAAGGTTTTTGGTTAAATTTACAGTATTAAATTTGAGCTATTTTCAGCCTCTAAACAACTTTGACCTGAGACCAATTAGAGACTAATCAGAGTGCAAGATAACTGAAAGATTAAGAAAAAACAGAAATGTGATTTTCGGATTAAAAATAAAGAGTCGAAAAATTATAAATTAAACGATTTTAACCGCAAAGAATGAAAAGATAAAATTTTACCACAGAATTCATCCGCCACCGCGGATCTTCGACCCGTACACAGAGAGAAACGAAAAATTATTTCAAAGAGCATTTCACCACCAAAGTCCGCCGCGGCGGATGCAAAGAACGCACACGAAAACACAAAAAGAACCATGACAGAGCAGAAAACAAAGTAAGGGGTTGCGGTTTATAATCCGTTTGGAGTAGTCACATTTTCATCCTTCTGCACTATTAAAAAAGAGGTGATTATTGGTTAAGTTAGAACAGGTATAATTATTAATTAAAAAATATCAAAGAAGGAAACATTATTATGAAAAAATTTATTTTTATTAGTCTATTAGTCATATTTCTGCCGTTGTTCCTTAATGCACAGGACAATGCGGGACAGGATATTATTAAAAACAACGTGAATAGTTCTATTCTTGAAAATGCTTATTCGATGCAGGAACTGAATGCAACACTTCTGGACCAATACGGACTGAACAACGTAGAATTTGTAAAGCTTGAAAACGGGAAGTACATACCGATTAAAGAAAAACAGGCCAGGGAATTAGAAGGAAAAGATATTCAGGATACTCAAATTAGTTCTGAGACAATATTAATATTTGCAATAATAGGTGCAATATTAGTAGCGGTACTGCTGATAAGGGCTATTTAACAGAGCAGGAAGAGCAGCAAGAGCAGGAAGAGCAGCAAGAGCAGGAAAAGCCGTTAAAGCAGCAAGAGCAGGAAAAACTGTTAAAGCAGGAAGAACAGGAAAAGCTGTTAAAGCAGCAAGAACAGGAAAAGCTGTTAAAGCAGCAAGAACAGGAAAAGCTGTTAAAGCAGCAAGAACAGGAAAAGCTGTTAAAGCAGCAAGAACAGG
>Ga0172380_10003666_pt1 | contig 20729 bp, 29 predicted proteins | sample Leawe162metaG_FD_119747 | JGI IMG/M metagenome (GOLD analysis project Ga0172380, IMG submission 119747) | Leachate microbial communities from a municipal landfill in Southern Ontario, Canada - Leachate well 162 metaG | ecosystem: Engineered > Solid waste > Landfill > Unclassified | place... | reverse complement strand
TAGGTGGGTTGGACTAGAGCGTGGAGGTAATAAGGGAGACTGGTGGCCTCAGCAACTCAATGGTATTCGTAAACTACATGGATTGTCGCAGATGGATTACCATAAGCGCAAGAAAATGGGGATGGCCTCGGCGACTGACATGATGGACTCTGGGTGGAGATCCCTTCTGGCTTGGAAGTTGTTTGAAAAACATTCCGGTGCAGACAAAACAGTTTTTTGGGCACCAGTTGAAGAAAAACTAGGAGCAATTGATGGTAAGCGTAAAGGCAAATTTTTTGATTTTATGAAACAGGTCGTATATCTCCCAGAATACTGGGAAAATGGCACAACCTGCGGGGAGCTTCGTAGTATCGCTGAGGTGAGGATGCTTGGTGGGGAGGAGATGAATGAGGTAATTGCTAAATACAAAGAATTTGACGGTTCAAATAATTTTGATTGGAATCCAATTCTAAAGTTAATGGGAGTTGAATCCGCTGCAGGAACAAATGTTACGGGCGAGGCTGGGATGAAATTGATGCTGCAAAACTTTACTTTACACAGGCTCATATCATATGAGGGTATTCCTCATAATATGATTGCTGATCACATTAAATATACTGGATATGCGGAGAAATATTGGCAAGCATCGGTCCCTGCTGGTGACTTTATTTGGGATATGAAAACTCAAAAAAGCTTGGTTGACGTGATGAAAAGCTATTATGGTACGAAGGGTGGCGAGTGGAAATCAAAACAATTATTGCAAAAGCAAGTCAGACAAGGCGCAATGACTAATCTTGAGGGGCAAGAGACGTATATGAACACCTCAGGAGAAGAAGTTACTGAATTATGGAAAACGACAGGAGCCGAAGACATAGCTGAGGCAAATCGACGTGGATATCGGGTTGATGCTAGCGGCTATGTGGTTGATAAAAACGGTAAATATGTATATAGACCCGGGAAAATTGGGTACTGGGAAGGGTTTGCGAATCCACTAGGGTATTGGTCGAAGGGGTCGGCTGCTGGAAGGCATGGACACCCTACAACAAATTGGAAAACGTCAAAAGAGATTTTAAAGGGATATCTAAAATCTCGTATGCTGACGCCAGAGCAATACATGGTAGAAAATAAGAGATTTAAATATGCCATGTATTTTGATACTGATATTCCGTGGCAAGAAAAACCAACCATGAAAGGTGTGTTTAGGATGCTACGAGAGAAGCCATGGAAATTGGCTAGATTGCCATATACTATACTCCGAGGCATAGCAGTCGATTTGGGATTGCAAGGTGAAGATGCTGTTGCTTTCTTCTCCCCCCTTGGTAAGGAAATTAGTAGACAATTTTCAAAGTAATAATTAGGAACTTACTTTTTTTCTCCTGTATCTGGGGCTGACATGTTTTTCCCAATTTCGCCATATAGTTTTCTCTGTTGATGTTCTTGGTATCTGTGAGTACCCATTGACCATAGTCCCTTAACAGGCGTTGAGGCAAGGCCGACAAATCCACCCATAGCTTCGGAGGCATATGGAGATTCTTTAATCTGCATCCACTCCTGAGCCATCTTGACGGCGGAAGGAGTCATAAGAAAGATGACGAAGCCTATGATTGTGAGAATGTCGGCATAGCCAGCACCCGCACCAGTTGAGAGATCAGAGCTAGTAAGGGTAAATGGCGGGAGCCACATATTGTCGCGACTTTGATAGATAGCGCTATCTTTAATACCGAAAGGATTGGCTGTAGTGCCACCCATAATGGTAGCATCGGTGGGATTGCCTACAAGAACGGCCGAGAGAATAAACATAGAAGCGGCGACTGGGAAGGGGATCAGATAGCTGGCGGTTTTTTTGAGCCAACTAGAAAAGGCCTTGCTTCCTGGCATGGCATTCATGAGAATTTGAACAGGAGCACTAATGGTTTGGACGATAATCATGACGTATGACTGGACGAGGGCAAGCATGAGTTTGAGCATGGCGATCATGAATGCTACAGAGACAATGAGGTACATAGGTGAGACCATACTAATGACCGCACCAGCAATACCTAGTCCACCCGTGCCTAGATTCCATAGAACACTACCGATAGAGCTCGAGATGGCCGAGATGATACTGTTGCGACCTTCAAATACCACACTCCAGGCGGAGTATGACATAAGTCTAGTAATTGATTTTGAAGCGTCAAGAATGCCAGCTGAGGAAATAAGGTAGACCACAAAATAAATGAGGAAATACATGAGGTCGATCATGAATCCGACGATGGCATAGGAGAAGGTGATCAGGAGGAGGGTGATGAGGAGGTTGGGGAGGGCTGTCTGGATGGTAATGATGGTCTGAGCATTAACCTTGGTACGCAACATGATCATGATCCCGACGACGACAAACATGATGATGTAGAGAGAGTAGGCAAGGTTGCGGAAGACCTTCCAGATCTCGAGAAATGGCTTCATGGCGTTGTAGCCAGTGCCACCGCCGGTAGACTGAGCGTAGGCGCGAGAGACTGAAGGAATACCAATGTTGTCGAGGATGTCGGCAATATATTCTTTACTAGAAATTTGATTGTTGTAGAGCAGGGCAATGTAACTACCTTGAACACCTAGAACTCCAGAATTAACCTGATTTCCGTTGGCATCTCTTCTACAGCCTCCACCCATATATTTGTTGGAGTTTTGAGCAGGAGCACAAGCATCACTCTTATACCAGTCATTTGGTGTAGTGCCAGCCTGTATTTCGAATGAATTTAATGCTTTGTTTAGTGCTCCAACTATTCCTAGAACTGATCCAGATTCTTGAGCCGTAGGAAAAGAGTCTCCAGCTGCGAGAGTGGGGATTGGTGAGAGGAGAGACGCGGCAATCAAAAGAAAAGAGGCAATGGATAAGGTAAACAATTTTTTCATAGATAAGTGGATTCTAACGTAATAAACCGAGTTTATCTACCCAGTAGGTAGCCGTTTCGTGGACATATGGGACGTCAGAGTAGGAAAAGAGGAGGCGTTTGGGGTCTATGTTCTGACTTTCGAGCATTTCGATGGCTTTGAGATAGCTTTCTTTGAATGCTGTAACATTGGGGTTTTTGGTTTCGTCGATTTCATTTTTGCTGATGTATGAAAGGCCAATGATATTTAGATGAACAATTTCTGGTTGATCATCATTTGAGTGGGAAATATTAATCGAGGTGGTAATACCTACGGAAGTTTCAAAAATTTCTTGGTAAAGAGGGAGTTTGGTTTTGATGGTGTCTGTATAGACAATAAATGCAGCTTTTTTTTCTTTAGATAAATTGAGAGGAATAATACTGCTTAAAGTACTATCGCTGGTAGAGGGTAGAGGGGTAGAAGTGTCTCGGCTTTTTTTGGGAGAGATAAGCAGGATCAGAATGAGGATAAAAATAGTTATGCTAGCGGCGATTATAAAGAATTTTTTGTTCATATTTACCTACCAAATCCTGGCAACTTAAGTATGTCGGCACCAAAGATACGAAGAAGTGAGACGGCGAAAATGAGGAAGAGAAGTCCTGTGACAGCAGAGAAGAATAAGTCTCTCCCTGATTGAACTTTTTTGGTGTCACCGGCGGCAGTCATAATCATAACTGTAGCTATGAGCATGATGGTAAGTGCGATAGCTCCTGCAATGCCTGTGAGGAAGCGAAGGAGTGCCATGATAAATTCTTTGCGTTCGTAGGGGAGACAGCCAAGGGCGGTATCGATGTAGCCGTCACCGCAGTCACCGGCTGGATTAAGGCTAGATCCAGTAGAAATAGGTCCGGTGGTGGTAGGTTTGCTTGGAGAAGTTGGTGATGAAGGCGAGGTAGTGGGGGAGTTTTTGCTCGTGGCGTTGTTGTAGACAGCTAGGGCGACGGCAAAGGCTCCTGGGCGATCAAGACCATAAGTTTTTGGAGGAGTGCAGGGTAAAAAGTCGCCGCAATATAATAAGTACATACTATTGTGTTTGGCATCGATCATGTTGGTGACGTAGGGATCATCTTCGCCAATAAACTTGCGAGGACAACCACCATAGGGAATAGTGCCACCAGTAAAACCGGGTTGGCAATTGGCGTTGCCACCACCATTGAAGTACGACATGGAGGTGATTAGCCGACTGGTATTGGTTATGGGATAACGAAGGACGGATTTGGCGGCGGATTCTACCGTGGCTTTGAAACCACCTTGTTCCCCGACAGGGCCACCATTGGCGGCCGAGTATTTTTCGGGATCATTTGAGTCAGTAAAGTGAGAACTAGCTTCTTCAAAGTGATGACCTGCTAAGACTTCGCAGGGAACACCTGTTTTCTTTTCGATTTCAGCATAAACCTTTTCTAGCTCTGGGTTGAGTGCTCCACCAACAAACATGGCAGAGTTGAGGACAACTTGAGTGGCAGCTGAAGAAGGCTCTTTCCAGGGTGAATCTGCAATAATTTTGGCAAATTTGGTGCCATCGCATTTGGTAGCGGAGGAACTAGCCTCTTTACCTGATCCATCACAACCTATGCGAGTACCGAGGGCATATTCTTCGATACTAGTTTCTAGCTGGGAAGAATACATATCATCACTACACGAATAGACACTAATATTGCGCCGTGAAACATAGGGTGTTTCGCCGGCATATAAATAATCTTTGCCGTCATCGACAGTATTGGAGAGACTGAGATTGAAATCTTTAACTTTTTCAAGTTCTGAGAGTGTATCGCCAGTGTCGTAGACAGTCTGTTGAATTTCTTGGATCGATTGTCCCATAGCCTCAGGAACTGTAAGTAGGTGGTGAACAACTGAATCGACATCATCCTGCATAGTTCCCCAGACCATGGCGATTAGGGCGGAGAGGGGAGACTGATAAAAAGCTTCGGCGTTTTGCTTGAGCAATTCTGGAGCAATGGCGTAGACGGGACATTTTTTTTCAGCATCAAAAAAATCACCTGGATTGACGTAGTCCATAAAGGTGCCAAACCAAAGCCAATTAAATCCAGAACGATATTTGAAACATGGGTCATTACTGGCGATTTCTTTGTCTAATCTAGCGATTATTTTGGACGGAGTTGCATTGACTGCGGCAGAGGTGGTAAAGCGAATAAGGGGGTTTTTGATTGCCAATTCTTTGAAAAGCGCAGCTCCCTGATCTAGCTGATACCATTTGAGCATTGTGTCGAGTGCAGCACCAAAAGCTTGGGAGATATTGTTGTCGTAATAGAGGGCGCGCTTGGTGCCGATTGGAGGAGGTACGATACACCGATTACCTGGACAGCAAATATTCCAGACACAGATAGATGGGCGCACATAGCTTTGACGCCAAGAAGGCGAGTACATAGGCGCTTGCATTAAATCTACGAGCCATTCTGGTTGGGGGGTTTCTGATAGGGCTTGGTAAACCTCGGTGAGAATAGTTTTGCTATCATCGGAGGTATCAGAAGTAGCTTCGAGATTGCCGGCGCTTAAGAAAAAATCATCGGTGCCTTCGACTAGTCCACCGGCTGCTTCGGAAACGTTGCCAGGTAATTCTTCGCTAATATCTAGGAGGCTTTTGCCATTGGGGGTTTTGTATCCCCAGTCGACCCAACCCAGAGGCCACTCGCCAGTTTCATGAAGGGTTGCTTTAGTTTGTTTGGCGCGTCGGACGACCAAGATTTGATTGAGAATTTTTTGTTCGAAGGTGGTACTGAGCTGCTGTGATCCCCAAGTAATGGCGTTGTCAGTCCCGACGTTGTTGTAGGCACCTGATTTACTTTGGATTTTGTCGTAGGTAGTTTGGTCAGAATTGGAAAAATCGGTCCCTTTGACATCACTACTAATTTTGGGTTTTTGATTGTAGCGGCATGTTCCACGAGTCCCTTCGGGATGATTTTCGTTTGGAGGCTTGGCTGTACATGAGCTGTTGGGATTGGAAAAACCCTGACGAACAACGCTAGTGGTACCTCGACGACACAAGTCGACATCTCCACCATCGCAGGTTTGATCATCATATGTACATTCGTAGTCGCGAAAATCGTGGGGATTTTCTCGGCCACCTTTGCCACCACATACTTCTAAATCTTCGTAATTACGGGTTCGATCACGGTTTTCGTATACCTCTAGAGCGGGTGGTCGAATATATTTTAGGAGATCAAAAAAAGCTCCGTAAAAATACCCTTCGGGTGGGTTGCCCTCCACAGAAAATGGGGGTTGCGGTTCGACGAAGGAACCGGCTTTAACAATGGGGGTAAAAAGCGAAAAACAAACAAAAAAAATTGAAATAAAGATTGCAGAGCGCAAGAACTTTTTCATAGCTAATTAAAGCCAAACTTAAATTGAGTGACATTAACACCAGTAATATTTTTGATGAGAACAAGAATTAGCCATGAAATGATAGAAAGGATAATGCCAACAATAGCTAAGGTAATTGTTTGTTTGCCTGCAGCCATCCCTTTTGGGTCCCCAGAACTAGTTAAGATCTTGAATCCTCCGACAAGGATCATGGTAAAAGAGATTACCCCAATAAGAGGAATAATGGCCTGCAAAACATTGCCAAAGTAAGTTGGAAGACAAGATAGCTCTTCTGCTGAATTTATGTCGCCGCATGCCATAGTGCGACAATTATAGCAGCCTTAGTAGGCTTTTGGTGGGGTGATATTGCCATCAAGGATGTTGATACCAAAGAAGTAAGAGATAATCAACATGATAGCCCAAGCGGAAGCAACAACAGCTAGCCCAACTAAGGCAGCAGTGATGCGGTCGCGTGCTTCTTGGGTTTTGCCCTTGTCGCCGCCGGAAGTAATCCACTGAATACCACCCATAATGAGGTAGGCAAAAACTAATAGCGCAGAGACAACGATGGCTCCTTGGACGGCTCCTTGAATGAGAGTACCAATATTGGTAATAGCTACATTTTCTGGTTTACCGATGGAGAGGTCAGGAGCACCAGGCATAGCAGCTAAAGCTTTTTGTACGAATGTCATAATATATTTCTCCTTTATTTATTAGTTTAGATAGTATTTTATCATTTAGCAAGTCCAATGCCAAAGAAGTAATCGAGCAGGAGGTAGATTGCCCAAGCAGAGGCGACAATGGTGAGACCAATAATTCCATTTGTGATTTTGCTTTTAGATTCTTCTAGTTTGCCTTTGTCACCACCACTCATGATCCACTGAATACCACCGTAGACAAGATAGCCAAACGTGGCAAGCCCGGCCACAAGAATGACAGCAGAAAAAGATTTGCTAACAAACGAACCTAGATCGGTGTTGATCGCAACACGAGACTGAGTTTCTTCGCCGATATTGACACTAAAAGATCCTGCTGCCATAGCCCCCCTTTATTTTGTAAAAGGACTCTCTTGCTATGCAGGAAAGTCCTTTTGGAGATTCAGCCCGCTGTGGGCCAACTAATATTTAAGATATTCATGCCAATGGCAGTTTCGATAAACTTGATGATGACGTAAGAAGCAGCCAGGACTGCAAGTCCGACGAGACCTTGGGTAATTTTACCTTTGGCTTCTTCGATTTTACCTTTGTCGCCACCTGCTGTGATCCAAGTGACTCCGCCCAAAAGAAAGTAAAGAAGAAAGGCTAGACCACCAACTAAGATAATGGTTTGCCAGAGGGTAGCGATGGTAACGGCGAATTGCTTGGGGGAATTAGAGGGGTTGCTGCCGCCCGGGATAGCGGTATTGGTAATAGCCGCGTGGACTTGAATTGTGGATCGTAGATAGTAAATAGTAGATAAAAATAAAGCAGCGAGTTTTTTCATAACTAATTAGTTGACGACTATGTTGTTAATAATTGTGCCGGGATTGAGAATGTCGATGCCGAGAGCCTTGCCAACAATCCAGGAGATCGCATAAGAAAGGGCTATAACAATCATACCAATCGCGCCATTGGTCATCATCCCTTTGGCTTTGTCGATCTTGCCTTTGTCACCACCAGCCGTGATCCAGTTGAGACCACCAAGTAGGAAGTAAAGGACAAAAGCCATGCCGGCAACAAGAGTAAGGACGACGAGAACGTTGCTGATAAGTTTTTCAACAGCGCTAGTTGCTCCCTCGATGCCACTGCCCGGCTGATAACCGCCTGGAGTGGTGATATTGCCGAGTGGGTGATTTTGAGCAAGTAAGGATGTCATAATTTAAAATTTCCCTGGACCAGTAATGCTTGGTGACAAAATTGCAGTGGCTGAACCAAAAAGGAGATAGGAGATGATGCCTGTGACAGCTGCGGCGGCGACCATGACGACCAGGCCAATAAGAGACATATTAATGGACTGAGTAGCAGCCATGATCTTTTTTTCGTCACCAGCTGCGGTGATATAACTAAAACCTGCAATCATTAGATTGAAGAAGGCATAGAGACCGGCGGCGACGAAGACAATGGTAATGATGTTTGTAATGAAAGCAGGGAGTCCAACCTCGACACTTTTGTAGTTGCTGACGGGAGGATTGATAACACCAAATGTACCTATCATATTTATAAACTCGAGTTAAGTATAGACGCTCCTGTAACTACTTGGATAATTTGAATAATCCAGTAGGAAGCGAAGAGGACTAATAGGCCTATTATAGCAGAGGTGATCGTTTTGCTGCCATCTTTGATTTTGTCGGGGTTGCCGGCACCAGCGATGATGGTAAAACCACCAAAAACAATCATGATAAAAATAACGAGCCCGCTGGCGATATAGACATTGGGAAGAATATTGTTGATTAGATTACTAGTGCTGCTATATTGCGTGGTAGCAGTTGAACCCTGAAAGACGAGACAGTCGCCCAAATTGAGAGTCCCATCTTGACCAATGCATGTTGCCATAGGGTAAGTATAGCGCACCTAGTATAATGTATAAAGTATGGAGAAATTGATTGGCGAGGTTTTGATAGGTCAAAAGGGAGCTGCAAGTAGGTTTTATCGGTTATACGCGCCAAAACTAAGACGCTACTTGGTGGCTAAGCTCCCTGAGGGCGAGGCAGAGGAGATACTACAAGATACTTTTTTGTCGGCTTTTGACTCGCTCCCACTTTACCGCGCCGAATCTAGTGTTTCTACCTGGCTTATTTCTATAGCCAGGCATGAAGTGGCTGATTTTTATCGTAAGAGGTATGTCCGCGTTGCAGTGGAAAAGACTGCGCCACTATTTGAAAATATGGTGTCAGAGATATTGTCCCCTGAATTTGAGTGGGAAAAAAAGAAAATGGAGAAAAGATTTTTCTCAACTTATCATGGTTTATCAAAACAGTATCAAGATGTACTCTCATATAAATATGAATTATCAATGAATGTAAAAGAAATAGCTTTGCGAATGGATCTGAGTTTTAAGGCGACAGAATCACTACTATTTAGAGCAAGACTTGCATTTAGAGAAGAATATGAAAGCAGAGAATAACTCGTCTGAGGACGAAGCAGGATTTATTGCATTGTTGGAGCAAAAATCCAGGGATCAGCGGAGGCTCGCAGAAACAGAAATAATTCCAGGATGGGCAAAAGGAGTCGGGGATTGGTTAGTGGTACATCCTTGGCGAGTGCTCGTGCCTATGGCGGGTATAGGATATCTGGCAATGAGAGTGATTTGGGGAATTGAATTTCGCGAGTTGATACTCGGACTTTTTGGAGGATTTGCGAGATGAAAAATTATCAGACGATGGGGATATGGGTAATGTACGTGTGGAGCGTGACTATGGCCGGTCTCGCTATCCACCCATACCAATCGGTAAGGCGGATGGTCATGGATAAGCCGATTTTATTGCCAGTGGCTATGTCGCCCCTAATTGGGCTACTTGGTTTGTTTTTTGTGGGGAGGGTAGGAAGCTTTGTGTTCAATCTGGGTCCAACTGGAAGAGAGCTGATGGCTTTGGTTTTGGGGTCTACTTTGATAGGTCTATTGTTGTGGCAGGGATTGCTGATGATTCTTGTGATTAGGTTTTGGCGAGCTAGGTAGAATGATTTTCTTGGCATAGACGACTATTGGGGTATGGAGATACCGAGACACTGGAGACTAAAGAAGCAGAGATATGGACTTGTGGGAGAGGTTTGCCCACACTGTGACCATAAAATTTTCCCACCGAGAGATGTCTGTCCATATTGTGGTGATGAGCCAAGGTCTACGATAGAGGCCATAGCAACTGACAAAACTGCGCAAGGTGAAACAACTATGACATTGGCTTTGAGACAAATGGTTGTTCCCGAATGATTTTGGAAATAACTGCGACTAAGTTACTTATGAATAGACAAGTTGTGCTCGTTGACGAACAAGATAGAGAGCAAGGTACCGCGGATATTTATGAAGCTCATAAAGGAAAAGGGTTGAAACATAGGGCTTTGTCTGTGATTCTGTATCGCAAAGTAAATGGGAAAATAGAGCTACTCCACCAGCAAAGAGCTGAGGCCAAGCCAGTATTTAAACTACTCTGGAGCAACACTTGCTGCACTAACTTGCGACCAGGAGACGAGTATCTACCTAGGGCAGTATCTAGACTAGATGAGGAAATGGGGATCAAGATCGATCAGGATAAACTGAGAATTTTGTATAGTTTTAGTTACGAGGTAGCTGATGAAGTGAATGTAGGTTGGTGTGAAAATGAGCTGGATACTGTAATAGTTGGAGAGTGGGACGGAGGAGAGGTGTGTGTGAATCCCGACGAGGCAGCTGATTATAAGTGGATAGAGTGGGGGGAGCTGCAAAAGGATATTAAAGTAAATCCAGATATTTATTCGCCCTGGCACAAAATGATTATTAATGATCCACGGTTTGTGGAGGAGGTTGTATGGCACTGATTAATGGTATAGATAGTGAAAACTATTTGGGAATGCCTATTTCGGACATATTTATTGCAGCGGGTGTAGTTAATGGTGAGTCAAAAGCAAAAGAATTCGTTGTAGCACAGTTTGGAGAAATAAAAATTGTGCCAGCGGATTTAGATGGTTCGACAACAGTGTATCAGATTTATGAAAAAATTTGTCAGAGAATAGGTCAACCATTAAATGCATTTGCTGTATCAGACATGGAGTGCTAATGAAAAAAGTTACAGTAGTATCATCAGCGAATATTGCCTTTGTGAAGTACTGGGGGAGGAGAGATGATAATCTCATTCTCCCACTAAATTCTTCGGTATCGATGAATATGGACAGCTGTACCACAACCACTAGTGCAGAGTGGGGTGATTTTCCAGAGGACTCTGTAAAAGTTAAGTACCAAAATAAAGACTCGGTAGAGCTCTCTGGAGTACCAAGAGAGAAAGTCATAAAAATTGTTGAGAGGATTAGGCAGCGGTTAGGAATTAGTAAAAAAGTGAAGATTGAATCTGAAAATAACTTTCCTGAAGCTACAGGGATCGCCTCTTCAGCTTCAGGTTTTTCAGCATTAACAACTGTTCTATATGAAGCAGCAGGGGAGACTTTGCCCGAGAAAGAATTGAGTGTCGAGACTAGATTGTCTGGGAGTGGATCGGCATGTAGATCAATACCCGATGGGTTTGTGGTTTGGGATAAAGGTGCTAAAGATGATGGTTCTGACTCTTTTGCTTACTCTATCGCTCCAGCTCACCATTGGGCATTATCAGATATTGTGTGCGTAGTAGATATTGGAAGCAAAAAAGTGAGTTCGGGCGAAGGGCATGCGAGGGCAAACAATGTTTATATGAATGCTAGGCTTGAGGGAATAGAGGAAAGAGTAGTAGAAACAATTGAGGCTATAAAACACAAGGATATTGAAAAGTTGGGCAGGGTAGCGGAGATAGAGGCTTTGTCGCTCCATACAATTTGTATGATGAGCGAACCGCCTATTTTCTACTGGAATGATAAGACCTTTTTGGTGATGGAGACGATTCGCGATCTCCGCGCTCAAGGAGTTATGGCTTACTACACGATGGATGCCGGAGCTAATGTTCATGTGATAACAGAGCAAAGCAATGAGGTCAAAGTTCAAGAATATTTAAAGAATATGCCTGGTATGGTAAAGATGATTGTGTCACATCCAGGACAGGGAGCTCATATAATATGAAAAAACTAATCTTGATAAAAATTGGTGGGGGGGTGATAACTGACAAGAGCGTGCATTATGGTTTGAGGGAAGATGTATTGTCGAGACTGGCGCGGGAAATAAGTGAGGCTAGAAAAGAGCTTTCTGATACAGACATAATTATAGGAAATGGAGCCGGGAGCTTTGCTCACTTTTCGGCACATAAATACCGTACAACGGAAGGGTTTATAAATGAGGATAGTCCGATTGGGATGGGATGGGTGCGGCATGACGCAGTTAAGTTGAATCAGATAGTTTTTGAACAACTTTTGACAGCAAATTGTCCAGTTTTTTCCTTTTCACCGTCATCTTTGATGAGTGTTGGTGATGGGAAGACTAAAGCAATTTTTGCGGAATCAATGGTAGATGCTTTGGATAAGGGAGTAGTCCCACTGGTTTATGGTGATGTGGTAGTAGATTCTAGTAAAGGTTGCGATGTTTATTCGACGGAAAAAGTGTTTGATGAACTAGCAAAGTATTTTGCGGATAAATATGATGTAAGAGTAATTCATATTAGTTCTGAAGAAGGGGTATATAAAAAAGGCCAGGCAAGCGTCTTTGGTGAGATCAATAATAATAATTTTGATGAGGTAAAAGAGCATTTGGGTGGATCTCACGGGGTGGATGTATCTGGAGGGATGCTACATAAAGTTGAGGAGTGTCTAGCTTTAACAAAAATGGGGATTGTAAGTCAGATAGTGAGCGGAATGGTTCCAAATAGAGTGCGAGATGCCATAATGGGGAAAAAGGTGAAAGGAACGACTATCAAATGACACTAGATATGGCTAGGATCCCAAAACATGTGGCCATCATCATGGACGGCAATAGACGATGGGCGAAGGCTAAAGGGCTTGGAGCAGTGGCGGGACACGCATTTGCCGTAGATTCTGTAGTTGAACAACTAGTTGAGAGATCGGGTGAATTAGGGATAACTCATCTTACCTTGTGGGCATTTAGTACAGAAAACTGGGGCAGAGAGGCGGAGGAAGTGAAGGGAATCATGAATTTGTTTCGGAAGGCACTGATGACAAAGGTGAAGACGTTGATTCAAAAAGGTGCGAGGCTCAAGATGATTGGAGATATAAGCAAGTTTGCTCCTGATATACAGGAGGGGATGAAGGCTGCAATGCAAGTGAGTGAGAAGAATGACAAGATTACAGTGACATTTGCGCTTAATTATGGGGGGAGAGATGAGATTGTGCGGGCGGTAAAGAAGGGCGGAGTAGACTTTGAAAAATATTTAGATACAGTGGGAACGCCAGATCCTGATTTGATTATTAGGACGGGAGGGGAGCAGAGAATGTCTGGATTTATGATGTGGCAGAGTGCATATAGTGAATTTTATTTTACAGAGACGCTATTTCCTGAGTTTGGGCCAGAGCAATTGGATATCGCGATTGAGGAATATCAGAGCAGACAGAGAAGGTTTGGGAAATGATTACGGATTCACAGGAAGAACTTTTAACCCAAGTTGATCAAAACAATAAAGTTATTGGCGGAATTGAAAGAGGGAAGGCCCATGCTTCAAAAGAAATTTGTTACAGAACCATTTTTGTGTTGGTAATAAATGAGAAAAATGAGGTTTTACTCCAAAAGAGGAGTCCGACCAAAGATTTATATCCAAATTGTTGGGATCTATCAGTTGGTGGGCATGTTGCGTATGGCGATAGTTACGAAGTAACGGCTTTACGTGAACTAGACGAAGAGTTGGGAATCAAAGCAGATATGAATGAGCTTATTGATAAAGGTAAAGTGCTCGTGACATTGCCAAGTTCGAATGAGTTTTTTGAAGTATTTGAGTATAGTCTGAAAAAGACTGATTCAATTAATTTTGCTGCTGAAGAAGTTGCCGAAATAAGGTGGCTAAGCTTAGACAAGATTAAGGAGAGTATGAAGAATATGACTTTGAGCTGGTATGCTAGGCCAATCCAAATTATAAATGCGTTGTATTAACTAAGGATGTTTATTTTGAAGATTACCTGGAGGATTTGGGCGATCCAGTAGGCGGCAAAGATAACAAAGAATCCTATGACGGCACTGGTAATCATTTTTTTGCCTTTTTCTTGAGATTCTTTGTCGGCAGCACCAGCTAGCATAGTAAAACCACCCATGACAAGCATACCAAAGAGGATGAGGCCAGCAATGGTCAGCAAGTAGGGGAGAAAGGCACTGATGATACCTCCAATAGTCGTAAAATCATTCGAACCATTGCCTAGGCCAATAGCATTGTTGTAGTTGGCGTAGTCGACAAATTGTGAAGTGGCCATATTAATTGAATCCTGGTAATTTGATGATATCACCAGCTACGATTTTGAGTAAGGTGACAGAAAAAATGATAAAGAGGAGACCAGTAATGGCGCCGGTAAAGAGCTCTTTGCCTTTTTTGACTTGTTCGGCGTTGTCGCCGCCAGTCATGATTTGAATAGTGGCCATAAGCATGATGATGAGGGAGATGGCTCCGGCCGTACCAGCGAGGAAGGTAAGTAAGGCTGTAGTAAAGCCATTAGTAGAGGTCGAAATACAACCAAGCCCAGTAGAAATTTGAGGATTTTGGTCTGTGCTGCCAGGACAGTTTTTGGTTGGATCAAAGTAGGCGAGAACGGGAGAAGTGAAAAGGGTAAAGTAAAAAACGAGAAGGAGGGCAAGTGGGGTAAGATATGTTAGGATAGAAATATGCTTTCTCTCTGGAAAAAACTTTTTCATATAGCGTTGGTTGTCTTGGTTATAACTGGATTTATTGTATCACACCAGACAGTGCGCGCCGATAGCTTTGATGATATTCAGAAAGAAATCGATAAAGTTCAGGAAATGTATGATGCTCAGAAAAATGCCACAAGTAACATCGAAATAGAAGTAGGTAAGTTGAGTAAACAACTGAGTGGGATTCAGAGCCAGATTGACTCGGCTGAAAGAGAAAATAACAATTTAGCAGAGAGTATTTCTAAGAAAGAGAAAGATGTTAAATCTCAATACTTGGTTTTGTCAGCGAAAGTTAGAGATTTATATAAAAAAACAAGGCTTTCTTCACCATTTTTGGTGTTTGCCTCATCTACTACTGCGGGAGAGCTAACCAGAGGACTTGCATATAAATTAGCAGTGGCAGATCAGGATAAGGATTTAATAGTATTGATTACTAAAGATATCTTAAAATTAGAGGAAGACAAGAAAAAAATAGAGTTAGATAGAGCAAAATTAGCCAGTTTTCAAGTAAAGCTTGATAAGCAAAAAGTATTTTTTGAAGGTGAAATATCTAAGTCTAAAAAATACCAGGCAGAACTTCAAAAACAAATAGCCACTTTAACAGCTAAACAGCAGGCTATTTTGTCAGCTAGATCTGGATCATTTATTACAAGTGTTGGGTCTGTTCCGATAGGATCCGATTTTGAGGCATCCATTGCAGGATTTAACGGAGGGGCACCAAGTGGATTTTTTGGGGTATTTAGTTTTGGGGCTTATACACACCGGAATGGAATGAGTCAGTATGGAGCTAAAAAGTTGGCTGAAAGCAAAAACTACCGAGAAATTATTAAATGGTATTACGGAAAGGATATCAAAAAGGATGACGGAATTCCTGACACAATTAATGTTAACGGATACGGAAACATGGACTTTCAAATATATCTGTACGGCATTGCCGAAATGCCATCAGACTGGCCTTTAGAAGCACTCAAAGCACAGGTAATTGCTGCTCGTACATATGCAATGAGAGCAGGTAAGCCAATTTGTATTACTGAAAGTTGCCAGGTTTTCTTGAAGAGCAAATCAGAGAATCCTCCTGAAAATTGGAAGCGGGCAGTGGATGAAACAAGAAAAGAGATTATTGATGGGGATGTTTCATCACAGTATTCCTCTACGGCTGGGGGATATTTAAATACGAGTGGCTGGGATACCACCGATAGAAGTGGAAGTGGCGATTGGACGAGTCGAGCTTTGGAGAGTCAAGCTGGAAGCCCATGGTTTTATAAAGCTTGGTATAGAAACGGCTATAAAAATTCTGACAATTCGTGTGGTAGGAAGCCTTGGATGAGTGAAGAAGAGATGTCAGATATTATCAATGCCTGGTTAGTTCTCAAGAAAGGTGAAGGCAATGGGGTAGATACGGGTAGGGTATTGCCTGTAACGATTGGTAGTTGTAGCGTCGGCGGCCAAGGGGGTGATCCATATTCTATGACTGAACTAAGATCAAAAACTAATAACCCAGTTACGTCAATTAGTGGAAAGCCAACGGTGTCAAATAATGGTTCTGGTAGTACGACTAATGTAAGATTTGTTACTAACCGCGGCGAAGTAAATATTCCAGGACTCGAATTTAAAGAAGTGTTTAATACTCGTGCGCCAGGGTATATCTCGATTCCCCAGAAAGGCTTTGCATTTTTTAATATTGAGCGGAAATAGCTTGCAGTTGTGCTAACATATACTCATGGCGGAGATATATAAAGCACAGGAGAAAGTGAAAGCAATGGTTGGAAAGGCAAATTTGTCATTTGATGCGATTAAAAAAATGATCGGAAAGATGGGAAGTGACAACTTGTTGACTAGTTTTGTGTCTTTTCCTAATAGGGTATGTTTTGAAACACAGGATGATGAGGAAAAGGTAATCTTGTTTTTGCGTCAACATCCGATTGTTAATTTGCCTTGGATATTTATGGCTGTTTTAATGTTGACATTGCCTTCGATATTTATTTTTTTCCCACCTTTTGCTTCTCTTCCCTCAAGTTATCAATTTGTAGTTACGTCGGGTTGGTATATGTTTGTTTTTGGTTACATGCTCGCGAAATTTATGGGTTGGTTTTTTAATATTTATATTTTGACAGACGAAAGAATAGTTGATGTTGATTTTAAAAATATATTTTTTCGCAGAATTTCTACAGCTAAAACAGAAGAAGTACAAGATGTAAATATTCAGTCATCTGGTTCTTTTGAAACATTCTTTGGTTATGGGAGCGTCTTTATTCAGACTGCTGCAGAAGTGTCTCAATTTGAATTTTTATATGTACCAAATCCAGATAGAGTGGGTAAGATATTAAATCAACTCATAGACTTGGAGGAACAAGAAAAGTTGGAAGGAAGGGTAAAATAACATGGATATTTTTACACTAATAGGATCAATTACATTTCTGGGGATAGTCAAATTTTTACTGGTAACCTTGTTGCTTGTCTATGCGGTTTTTGCGATGCTAATGATGCGACAAGTATCGGCTATGACTAAGGCTGTAACCATGAAAGATGATTATGTAATTAGAATACTAGGAGTCATAAATTTTGGATTTTCAATTGCAGTGTTACTAATGGCGATATTTTTTCTTTAAATATGGTTAATCTCACAACAACAAGTATTGTCGGGTCTGCATCGAAGACTACTTGGTCTCAGGCCCAGACAGTCGTAGGCGTAGATGGTGTACAAATGATGATCGTGATACAGCTAGCCTGTGGGGAAGACGATTCTTTGTTGGACTTGAGACATTTGGGGGGTGAAATACTCAAAGAGATTGAGAGGAATGGGGTAGGTGCGGTTGATAAAATCTCGTCAGAAATAAAAGAAGGTTTGGAGGTAGGAGTAATTGTCGGCATAGTGAATGGAAGATCGTTGGTATTGAAAGGAATGGGTGAGGTTGGAGCTTATTTAGCTAGGAATTTCCAGTTGGCGAAACTAGGCGTCAATCTGGAGGGTGAGTTGGTGCCCGACGATGTGATAGTCTTGGCCACGAATAAATTTGTGGAGGAAGTGGGACTTGTAAAATTTAAAGAGATCCTACTAGAAGAGGAAAATCCAGCTGAACTACTAAGTCCACTACTACATGTTCAAGTTGAGACGAGTGGGGCAGCGGCAATCGTTGGGGAGGTGGTTAAAGAAAAAAAGAAGGTTTCGTGGCCGATGATTAAATTGCCTCATGAAAATAGTCCTCATACACTAAATTTGATAGTAGGGGGAGTGATTTTTGTACTGCTTATAATCATGATTGGAGTGGGGATGGTGCGGAGAGTAAAGGTGGTGGCAGAGAGAGATTTTGCGAATTTGGAAACTAGTGTGCAAACTAAAATTCAAGAAACTTTGTCGGTAGGAGATTTAAATCCGGAACGAGCAAGGATTTTGCTGACGCAGGCACGAAGCGAAGTAGACGCATATTTGGGGACAGATATTCGTGAAGAATACAAATTAAAAGGAATGAAGCTCATTGGTGAGATTGAATCGGCTGATGAGAGGGCTTTTAAAAAGAATGAGATTAAATTAGAGACGGTAGTGGAGCTATCTGTTTTGGCAGATGGTCTTACTTCCAATGCTATGCAGAGCGACGGAAAAGGTAATTTAATATTCTTGGATAATTCCCGGTTTCGTATGGTGTTTATGAATTTGACTGACCGATCTAGGCAAGTTATGGAAAAGGATAGTAGTGAGTCGTTTGTAGATTTGGGAGTGAGCGAATCGAAGGTTTATGGTTTAAATAGTAGTGGAGTCGCAGAACTAATATTAAAAAAAGATGAAATAAAGAAAGTAATAGAACCTGATGAATTTTGGAAGGAGCCTAAATACATTTCGATTTTTGCGGGAAATGTTTACGTGCTTGATAGAGAGCAAGGCGAAATCTGGAAATATCCGACACTTGGCGATACCTTTGGTGGGCGAAGACGCTGGTTTGCGGTTGGGATTACGCCGGATTTGACCAATGTGGTGGATATGAAAGTTGTAGGAGATATCTGGCTGCTGACCTCAACGGGGAAACTGGAGAGATATAGTCGTGGTGCACCAGTCACCTTTGGGATGGAGGGATTCCCGGCAAAGGGAGAGGCGAAGAGGCTAAGTGAGCCAAGTGCTTTGTGGGTGACTGATAGTGCGGTTTATGTGTTAGAGAATGGTTCATCCAGAGTAGTAGTATTTGGGACGGACGGCAAATATCAGTCTCAGTATATAAACTCTGAGTTTAGTAAGGCGCAGGACTTGGTGGTGGTGGATGATAAGGTGTATGTACTGATAGATAATGTGGTGAAGGAATTTACTTTATAAATACGCTGGTTAGCGCAATTTTATCTCACGGTACTTACTCCTTCACGTAAAAAATACTTGTCTGCTGCGCGTCGCATATTTTTTACTTGATGAGTCCGTCGTAATGTTCGTAAAATTGGCCAACCCTCGTATTCTGTTTTTCTCCTGGTAGAATATGTCTATGATTGTAAATAAATGGGCGAGGAGCGAGTACAGCATAACTGACACTTACGTGGCAGGAGTGGCCCTTACGGGAGCTGAAGTGAAGAGTTTGCGCGAGGAGAGGGGTAGTCTACGCGAGGGATACGCCAAGATCATCAACAACGAACTATTTTTGGTGAATGCGGATATCCCTAAATACAGCCACTATTCAGGCAGAGAATATGACCCAAAGAGGACAAGGAAGCTGCTACTAAAGGGTAGTGAAATACTGAAGATTTTGAAGAAAATTGAGGGTAAAAATTTGACGCTTGTGCCACTGAAAATATTCTTTAAGGGGAGATGGGCAAAGTGTGAGATAGGGATAGGTAAGGGAAAGAAAGAGTGGGAGAAGAGAGTAGACCTCAAGGCGCGAGACATCAAGAGAGATCTAGCCAAAGCCGTAAAAAATACGGTTTAATTGTGGACACTCTACTAAAATCATGGAACCAAATTGTAGATTGGGTAATTCGCTGGGGTGGTGAGCTAGATAGGTCTCTATCCCTCTCTTCTAAATTCAAGCAATTTCAAGAGGTTTCAGTACACACCTAGACATATGAACCGTCAATTTATAGTAGAATGATATTTGTAGAGAAAGGCTATATGATTATGACCATTTTGAATCTGGTAAACAATAATCAAGGAGTGTTGGCAGTCATTTCTATCATACTTACGATTTTAGGTTTTTTTGTAACCAATAAAAATATCAATCGCCAGAAGCAGATAGTTACTGGTGGAGAGAATTCGATGTTGGATACTGCGGGTAGAGATATAAATAAAAAATCCTCTCAAAATCAAAAAGCAGGAATGGGATCTTTTGCTCAGCAAGCTGGTAGGGATATAAAATGACTGATAAACAGAAGTTAACTACTGGTGCCAACTCATTTGCTCAACAAGCTGGCGGAGATATCTATAATAAAGACCCAGAGGATTTGGGAATTATTGGAGAAATATTTGAGAACTTGTTTGAGAGACAAAAAAATGGTGAGATGATAATAACTTCAATTGGTACTCCAACAAAATTACAAAATAAGATAAATCTCAACTTCGACGGTCATGAAAAAGATGTGGTTGTAGAGACTTTTTTATCTGAAGACATGGTTCGAAGAAAGGGGTTAGTCGAGGACTACCTGAGAACTTCATCTGAGGCTAGACAGGACGATGTTTCAGAGCTTGTATCTATGATTAAAGATTATTTTAGAGAGGTAAAGAAATCAGGTGCCAATGTTAGGACTAGAGTAGAAGAATACTCGGTCTTATATGAAATGGCTAAGAAATTATTGCCAGAGAGTAACGCAAAAAATCCTAAATTTCAGCGAAACTCAATTGCCATTGTGTCGTATTTTTTTGAAGAATGTGAATTCGGTATCAAGGAGTAGACATGTTAATGCCAACAAAATATGAAGACCTTGAGAATAACCTTATGGTGCTTGGTGTCGATGTGATTAAAAAACTTAAAAACAATAAATCACATGACATCGAGAGCTTGTTTCAGGCTATTAAAACTAGTAAGTCGATTAACCTCGAGAGATTTTACAACACCCTCTGTTTTTTATGGTTATCAGAAATCATAATATTAGATGGTATTAGTATTAGGTTGAAATAGTATATG
>Ga0172380_10003665_pt1 | contig 20732 bp, 19 predicted proteins | sample Leawe162metaG_FD_119747 | JGI IMG/M metagenome (GOLD analysis project Ga0172380, IMG submission 119747) | Leachate microbial communities from a municipal landfill in Southern Ontario, Canada - Leachate well 162 metaG | ecosystem: Engineered > Solid waste > Landfill > Unclassified | place... | reverse complement strand
CGCGGTAGCACGGATGAAGTATCTGGTGAATGCCCTGGCTTCACACGAAGTTCATGTGGCGCGCTATTACATGAAGCGCGGCGCCTACCTGGCAGCGGTCAATCGCGCACAATACGCAGTCAAGAACTACATCGACGCGCCCGCCATCGAGGAGGCCCTGTTCATCATGGTCAAGGGTTACGACCAGCTCGGCATGAACGACCTGCGCGATGACTCGGAACGCGTCATGCGCAAGAACTTCCCGAAAAGCGAATACTACGTTCGCGGCCTGAATCGCCCGGAACCCTGGTGGAAGCTCTGGTAAGCGAAAAAACGACTTGATTCTTCAAGGGCCGGCCCGGCGAAAAGCGGGACCGGCCTTTTTTACATCGCCTGCTTGATCGCCAGTACAGCCTGATTTCTCAGGGTCCGGAAGAGCGAAAGCTCTTTCTCCGGGATGACGATGGCCCCCGCCTGCTCCATGTCGGCATAGATCATCGCCACCGGATTGGTTTTTATGACCAAGGGGAAAAGCACGAAGGTTCCCGCACCAACCGACTTCCGGTACCACTCCGGCACACGGGCTGCGATCTTCGGATCATTGATGTCGCTGATCAGGATATCGACGCCCTTCGACATCGCCGCATGGAAAATATCCGGCGTAAAGGTCAGCGGAAACTTGAATTTCTTGGCGATTTCGGAGGCGTCCGGCCCGAAGCCAAAGCGCCCCTGCATCGTATTGGCCCGCGCATCCTTGATACACAGGATGACCCGCCGGAAGCCCTTGGCGCGGAACATCGTTTCCAGAATGATGCGCAGCAGGTCGTTGAGCGCGAAGTCGCCGACCAGCGAATTGCTGATGTCCTGGATGCCAGCCGTGAGAATGGCCTCGACGTTTTCCGGAGAACCGTCCGCAGCACTGCAGTCTGGCAATACCGGGCGATCGACGAGCGCCGCATGCCCCAAGGTATCAGGCGCATCATCAACCACCTGCCCCTCAGCGTCGGTTGCAGCCTGCACTTTGCTGCCGCCCCACGAACGAATCTGCCGGCCAAATGGCGTCTGCTTCAGATTAAGGTGGATGACGCTGGCAAACTGGGCTACTTCATCAAACGATTTCTCCAGCACCTTCTGCAAGTCCTGATCGTTCATCTGGACACTGTCACCAAATCGGGTGCTCAGTTTTTTCAGTTCCTTGCCGCGCTGTTCCGGCGTCGAATTGGCAATGATCGTGCACAACTCGTTGGAATAGGCCGAGAGCACGCGCAGCTTTTCTTCCGGGGCCGTTGCCTTGCGCACATTTCCGGGCGGCAAGCGGCGCATGGTATTGACAATCAGCGGCGGAAAACCCCAATGCTGCGCGATCCCGACGCCCATGTTCTCGAACGATACGCCAAGCACATTGTGCGAGGCCTGCTCCTCGCTGACCCCTTTTTGCTCAACCATCGTCCGGATGTCCTCCCCTTCCTCAGGGAAGTAGTACTGCGTCAGCATCCGGCCCAGGTTGTGGAACATCGAACAGATGAAAGCCTGCTCGACATCGCGCTGCGCTGTCTTCGAACCGATATCCTTGGCCAGAATTCCAGCCAGATTGGCGCGCAGGAATTCATCCTTGAGCTGATTGGCATTACCCTTGTTCTGCAGGTGCTCGAAGAGCAGGACGGTAATGGCGATGTTACGTACAGAATCGAAGCCCAGCACCATCACCGCCCGCGACACTGTGCTGATATTGCCGCCGCCCGCCTGCCGGTAGAAAGCCGAATTGACCAGCTTGAGGATCTTGTTGGTCAGCGCAAAGTCCTTGAGGATCGACCCCGACAGCTTGGCAACACTCTCGCGATCGGAAGCGGTGATCTTGTTGATGGCGCTGACCGATTCGGACAGGGCCGGAAAATCGCTCTTGTGGCGCATGCGCCGCAGCAGGAATTCGATGGTTCCCTGTGCACCACCGCTGGCCGTTGCAGCATCTTCCGGGTCCAGGTAATCGTCGAGCGCCTCGCGCATTGCCTGGACGGAGGCATAGCGCTGCTCCGGCTTCCGCTCCAGCGCCTTGTAAAGAATGGCTGACAGGCGCTCGTCAATACCGGCATCAGCCGGCAAGCGAATATCAGTCGTCGTGAGCTGGCGAATGATCTGGAAGAAATCCTGCCCCTGCAAGGCGCGCCGACCGGTCAGCAGCTCGTAGAAAACCAGTCCGGCAGCAAAGACATCGGTTTGCGCATCAATGCGATGATGTTCCAGATACTCGGGTGCCATATACGCAGGCGTTCCCGTAAATGGCTCATCATCCCCCTGCTGCGGAGTCTCCACGCGGGCGGCGATACCAAAATCCATGACCCGCGCAAACCCTTCCTCGTTAAGCAGGATGTTGGTCGGTTTCAGGTCACGGTGAATGACGCCCAGTGCATGGGCATGGGCGATCGCATCGAGCACCGGCTGCATGATGGAAATGGCGCGCACCGGCGACAAGGCCCCGCTGTCACGCAGGTACTCGCCCAGATTCTTGCCGGGAACGTACTCAAAAACGAGGTAGAGGTCGCCACCTTCTTCACCCGCCTCGAAAATTGGCACAATGTTCGGGTGACGCATCTGGCTGACGGTGCGCGCCTCTTCCAGCAGGCGCTGGTTCTGATCCGGGTCAGGGCGCGAGAAATGCAGCGTCTTGATTGCCACTTCACGCTGCAAATGCGGATCCCGGGCGAGATAAACAACGCTCTGGGCACCTCTCCCCAACTCACGCAGGATCTCGAAACGGCCGATTTTTTTACTCATTTTTTCTGCATCTGTGTTTTATGTTTTTCATTCTACTCTGCAGGTCCAAGCACAAACGCGCAGTATTTCACGCTGCCATGGCAAAATCAGCGCTTGACTCCTTTCTCACCCCCCCATCCTCCGGCCCCTCCCGACGCCTCCTCAACAAGAGTCGATATGAGCACAAACACCCCACTTTCACATCTCCGCATCCTCGACCTCTCGCGCGTGCTTGCCGGCCCGTGGTGCAGCCAGTTGCTCGCCGACCTCGGTGCCGAGGTGATCAAGATCGAACGCCCGGAGAGCGGTGACGAAACCCGTGCCTGGGGCCCGCCCTACCTCAAGGATGCCGCCGGCAACGACACCTCTGAATCAGCCTACTATTGCGCGGTCAACCGCAACAAGAAATCGGTAACGGTCGATATCGCCCATGCCGAAGGGCAAAAAATCGTCCGCGAACTGGCCCTGACTGCAGACGTGCTGCTCGAGAACTACAAGGTTGGCGGGCTGGAAAAATATGGTCTTGACTACGCCAGTCTGGCCGCTGCCAATCCGCGCCTGATCTACTGCTCGATCACCGGCTTCGGCCAGAGCGGCCCGTGGGCCGAGCGGCCCGGCTACGATTTCATCATCCAGGGTATCGGTGGGCTGATGAGCGTTACCGGCGAGGCAGATGGCCGTCCCGGCGGCGGCCCGCAGAAAGTGGGGGTAGCGCTGGTCGATATCCTCACCGGCCTCTATGCCGCCAACGCCGTCCAGGCAGCCCTGCTGGAGCGCGAGAAGAGCGGGCTGGGCCAGTACATTGACCTGGCACTGCTCGACACGGAGGTGGCCAGCCTCGCCAATCTGTCGCTCAATTATCTGTGCTCGGGAATCAGCCCAAAACGCATGGGCAATGCCCATCCGAATATCGCGCCCTACCAGGTCCTGCCGGCAGCCGACGGACACTTCATCGTCGCCGTTGGCAACGATGGCCAGTTCCGGCGCTTCTGTGAGGTTCTTGCCCTGCCGGAACTCGCCGGTGATCCCCGTTTTCTGAGCAATGCGGCACGAGTCGGCAACCGCCAGGCGCTGGATGCCATCATCGAACAGCGCTCGCCACAGCGGAGCAAACGGGAATGGCTGGAAGCGCTTGAAGCGGCTGGTGTGCCCTGCGGACCGATCAACAGCATTGGCGAGGTATTTGCCGAACCACAGCTGGCAGCGCGTGAAATGCAGATCGACCTGCCGCACCCGACAGCCGGCAGCGCAAGACTCGTCGGCAACCCGATCAAACTCTCGCGAACACCCGTGGACTACCGCAATGCACCGCCACTGCTCGGCGAGAATACAGCTGAAGTCTTAGGCGAAGTGCTTGGCTACAGCCCGGAAAAGATCGCGAGCCTCATTGACCGAGGCATTGTCTGAACCACAATCAAGCGCGTCCAACCCAGACCAGCGACGGCAGCCCATGACCATCCGGAGCTACAAAAGCGTTCTGCTGGAAACCTTCGGCCAGACGCAAGGCCTCTGACAGCGGAATATCAAGCAGGCAAAGCGCAGGCTCTGGTGGCCAGTTCCCGTCGGCGGCGAGGTTGACGCCCGGCCACGTCGACCAGCCAGAAATCGCAACGGCTGCAAGCAGCGCTTGATGTCGTGCAGCATTCTCGGCTTCGGTGCAGGGCTGAGACCACGGGTTAACGGCAGCAAGGATGGCCCAGCTCTGCCAGCCGGCAGCTTTCAGCGCGCTATCGAAAGGCGCCGACGGCACGCCAATCCGGAGTACGACACGCCCTTCGCCGGGCACATCGACACAGTAATCCGTGGCGCGATACGCAGCTTCCAGCACCGGATCGATCATTCTGACAACCTCAGTTGAAACCGCTGTAGGCAACGAGAAAAAACAGACATCACTCTTGCGGGTGAATCGCGGATTCCTGATGCCTCGCTGTGTTCTCCGTGTTGAATGCGGTTTTTAGGATCATTCCGCTTCGTCCACCTCGGCATCTTCGGTGAGATCCCCGATCAGTGCCGTGGCCGCCACCACCGGCATGGCTTCCACTTCCTTCAGCTTGCGCGTCACCGCCCGTGTGCGGATTTCGGCCTTGTCGATGGTATTGCTGGCCTCCTGCAGCTTTTTCCGGGTATGCGCCAGCGCCTCGCCGAACTTGCCGAATTCGGTCTTGACCGCGCCGAGCACCGCCCAGACCTCGGACGAACGCTGCTCGATGGCAAGTGTGCGGAAACCCATCTGCAGGCTGTTCAGCATCGCCGCCAAGGTCGTCGGCCCGGCCAGCGAAATCCGCTGGTCGCGCTGCAGGCTCTCGGCCAGACCGGGGCGACGCAGCGCTTCGGCGTAAAGACCTTCGGTGGGCAGGTAGAGAATCGCAAAATCCGTCGTGTGCGGCGGCTGGATATATTTTTCGCGGATGGTTCTGGCTTCGTCCTTGAGTCGCGTCTCCAGCGCCTTGCCGGCGGCCTCGACGGCAGCCACATCGGCCCGTTCCTGGGCATCGACCAGGCGCTGATAATCCTCGCTCGGAAACTTGGCATCGATCGGCAACCATACCGGCTCGCCGCTCTCGCGGCCCGGCAGGCGGATGGCAAATTCGACCCGGTCGTTGCTGCCCGGCCGCGTCGCCACATTGGCGGCGTATTGCTCGGCCGTCAGCACCTGATCGAGCAATGCAGCCAGCTGCACTTCGCCCCAGGTACCGCGTGTTTTGACGTTGGTCAGTACCTTCTTCAGGTCGCCGACGCCAGCCGCCAGCGTCTGCATCTCGCCGAGACCGCGATGTACCTGCTCCAGCCGATCAGAGACCAGTTTGAAAGATTCGCCAAGCCGCTGCTCCAGCGTCGCATGCAGCTTCTCGTCCACGGTCTTGCGCATTTCCTCAAGCTTGGCCGCGTTGTCTGTCTGAATCGCCAGCAGTCTATTTTCGACGGTCACGCGCAAAGCTTCGACGCGCGCATCGAAGCTTTGCGTCAGCCGGGACAGGTTCTGGCCGAAGCCTTCGAACTGCTGCGCCTGCAAGGTTCCCAGCTGGCCGACCTGCCCGGCCAGGGTCTGGCCGAGACGCTCCAGCGATTGCGACTGCTCGGCACGATCGCTGCGGGCAGCTTCAGCCGACTCGGTACGCGAACGCGCCAATTCACCACGCAGTTCTCGCTCCAAGCGCTCAAGACCGGCATCAAGTGCGTGAAAGCGGGCGTCGAGCAATTCGCTCGAAGCATCACGCCTGACCCGCATCGCCTGCACCAGTTGTAGTACGAGTATTGCTGCGGCAATCAGCAGCAAAAGATAAAGCAGAATGTCATTCATGGATTACTTGAGCGCGAAATCGACGCGACTCTCCTTGGCCTTGTCGTTTTGCGGACCTTCCTTGGCGGACAGGTTGGGTTGCAGGATGAAAACCCGCTCACCGGGAATTTTTCCTTCCTGGGTCAGCCACTCACTGACCTTGCGCGCACGCCGGCCAGCCAGGTCGCGCAGAGCCTCATCGTCGGCCTTCATATTGGCCATCATCAGCTTTTCCATTTCCTCGACCGGCAAATCCTTGACCATGCCGATCAGGTTGCGTGGTTTCGGGAATTTTTCGGCACGATAGGCGCGCTCCAGATAGCGCGGATAGTCCTTTGCATCGACCTCGACATCATCGACTGAGCCGGCCTCCTTGCCCTGCCGGCCAATGTCTTCCAGGCGCTTGGCCTTGACCCGCTGCTCCATCAGCGCACGCTTCAGCCCCTCGCGATCCCGCTCCGCATCGATACGACCGGCCAGCTCGATCTTCAATGCCGGACGGTCGTCGAGCGCCTTGGCAAGTGTCTTCATGCGCTCCTGCATGGGCACGGAGAGTGCTGCATAGCCATAGTCGAACTCGACATAAGCCAGCTCCTCGCCACCGCCAAACAACGAACCGAGCAAGGCAAACGGCGAAGTGACCGCCTTGACGAAGAGATTGACGATGACCTTGACGACAATGCCACCAACACTGAATTCAGGGTCATTGAGCGAGCCAGAAATCGGCAGGTTAATGTCGATTTCGCCATTCCGGTTCTTCAACAGGGATACCGCCAGCGTTACCGGCAGCTTGGTCGCACTGGCGCTCTCCACCGGCTCCCCAAAAGTTAACTGGTCGAGGAAGACACGGTTGTCAGCCACCAGCTGATTGTTCTCGATCTTGTATTTGAGGAAGAGCGAGAGCTTGCCGCGCTCAATGGCGTAACCGGCATATTTCCCGGAATAGGTTGAAAAACTGGTCAGCTCAATGCCCTTCACCTCGGCATCGAGATCCAGATAGCTCGTGGCTGAAAACGGATTCAGCTTGGCCTTGATGTTGAGCGGCGCCAGATTATCGTAGCTGCCACGCAGTTCCAGGTCCGCCGTGCTGCCGGCGGCAGAGGAAAGCCCCGACACCCGCCCGCCGATTTTGGTCAGATTGGCCGAATAGTTGGGCTTGACGAAATTGTCGGAGAAATTGATGGTTCCCCCCTGCAGAGTCACCTTGCCGATCTTGACCGGCACCACTTCCTTCTCTGGCTTGTCGGCTAATTTGACGGCTGCTTTTCCATCGCCCGACTCCACCTTGGGCGTATCTGACGGCGGCTCGGCTGACACCTCGGCCGGGGCCTCAACAGCCGCTTTTTCCGGCACCGCCGCAGCAGGTTCGTCCCGCTTGACGATATGCATCAGGTTGATCTGACCTTCCGGGCTGACGATCACCCGCGCGTAAAAATCGGAAAGCGCAACCTCACCGACAGAAATACCGAGCGGGGCTGTCTGCAGCTCGATATCGCCGAGATAGAAAGATCTCCAGTGGAGAAAATCTGCCGAATTTGCGCGATCGATCGAATGGAATTTGCCGAGCGTCAAATCCCCTTTGTAACCGACAGCAAGCCCATCCGCACCCTTGGCTCTATCCAGCGTCAATGCCCCCTTGGCGGTGATCTGACCGCTTGTTACCCGGAGGTTCAGGAATTCCTTGAAATACGGCTGAAATGGCAACAACTCGATACCGCGAACATCCAGATCCAACTTGCCTTGCGGCAACATCGGCTTGAGGCTGCCGCTGATATCCACCTCGCCACTCTTGTTGAGGCGCAATTTCGCAGCAAGTTTCGCCTCGACCTCAGCTTGCGTCGAGAACCCATCGATATCCAGCGATGCGATTTCCAGCGACTGGACGCGCCCTCGCTTGGAGCTACTGTCTTCAAGCAGGAACTGCTGATCGCTGAGGCGAATGCGGTCCACCGCAACCAGAAACGGGGCTTCCTTTTCCTTGTACACATCGACCGCTGCCCGCAGAAGCGGCGCCTTGAACCACGGGTCACTGCGTGCCACCGTCGCCCGCCAGCCCTGCGTCGCAAATTCGCCAATGCGTACTTCCCGCTTCTTCAGGTCGAGGTGGCTGTCGCGGATAGCGAACTGCAGGTTTTTGAACGATCCCTTTTGCTCCACCCCTGTCGACAGATCCTGAACATTGACCACGCCATCACTAACCGCAAGTGAGGCCAGTGTCAGCTGCAGCGGCGAGGGGCTCGCCGGTTCAGCCTTTTTCTCCGGTACCTTTTCCTTTGTGTCGGCAGGCATCAGGGTGTGCCAGTTGGAAACGCCTTCCTTGCTGATTCGCACATCGACCTGCGGCGCTTCAACCACAATGCTTTCCACGCCAACGTTGAGCTTGAGCAGATCAACTTCGCGGAGTGTCACCTCCAGACGTTTCATGGCGAGCAAGGAGGCGCCCGCCGACTCCTCGACCTTGAGGTCCTTCAAGGCCACCTTGCCGACCAGCGAAAGGGTTGAAGGCTGCTTCTTTGTCTGCACAAATCGGAGTCGCAATTCACCGTCCAGCGCGCCGGAAACCATCCTGATCGGCAGGGCAACAGGAGAATAGGCGAGATAACGGGCCAGCTGCAGGTCATCAAGATCGAGCATCAATTCGCTTTCCAGCGAATCGTCGAAAGGCCGGCTCTTGCCACTGAGGAGTAGCGGCGCGCCATTGATGCTGGCGGAAAAATGCGGCTCGACAAAGGTATCCGCGTAGTACGACAGCGTCGACAGGAAAGGTATCTTCAACGCAATGTCACTGACGGCGTGCTTTACCCCTTCCGGCCGGTCGTCAAATTCGATCTTGCCGCCACTAATCTGGATGTTGCTCACTGAAAAGCGTGGCAATCCCCCCTCATTCTTCGGCGGTGTCGGGGCTTCCGGTCCGGATTGCGGTGCCTCAATCAGATCGGAAATGTTGTAGCGCTTGTCATCCAGGCGCACCAGCCGAACACGCGGGCCAACCAGCAGCACTTCCTTGATGACCACACCGGCGACGGCTACTGAGGTCAGCTCGGCATTGACTGTAAGGGAGTCAAAGCCGAAGACTTCTTCGCCGGATTTCCCGTCACCACGCTCACGGACCGACACACCGCTCACATTTGCCGTCAGGGTATAGGGGTTGAAACTGATGGATGCGATCGAGACATCCCGATGCAATGCCTCGCCAAGCTTGCTGACAAGTATTGATTTCAGCACGGGCGGCGCCACGAAGAAGCCGAGCACCCCAACCACCGCAATGAAAATGGTGGCACGGATAGCCCATTGCCGAGTGCGCGGATGGCGGATAATGGCCGCCGGATCGATTTTCTTGAACATGGCCGAACCCTGTTGATGTGCTGCGTGAGAATTTACCATGCCCATGGCACAATTGCCGCCATAGGGGCGATTCAGGGCAATTCAGGGCAATTCAGGCTAAAATGCGCGGCACCTGTTTCCCTCACGCCATTTTAGGCGCGCCATGAAAACCCTTGTTGTCGAAGACTCCCAAGCCAGCCGGAAAATTGTTTCCCACTACCTGGAACGGATGGGTATCACTCCGATTCCCGCGATCGATGGCGCAGAAGCGGTCGATCTGTTCGTCAGCGAACGACCGGACATGGTCCTCCTCGACATTGTTCTGCCCGGTATCGACGGTTTCGAAGTTGCTCGCCGCATGCGCCAACTGGAACGACCAGGGGACTGGACACCTATCATTTTCCTGACTTCGATGACCAGGGACGAGGATCTCGAAAAAGGGATTGCTGCCGGCGGTGACGACTACATCTACAAACCTGTCAGCGATGTCGTGCTCGGTGCCAAGATTCGCGCCATGCAGCGCATCATCCAGATGCGCTATTCATTGCTGGTACTGACGCGAAAACTGGATACCGCCAACCAGGAACTCAAGCGCCTGACCTCGCTGGACGGTCTGACGGGCATTGCCAACCGCCGCCATTTCGACGAAATGCTGGTGCGTGAATGGCGCCGCTCGATGCGGCAAGGCGCCGAGTTTTCCATCCTGATGTGCGACGTCGATCTGTTCAAGTCCTACAACGACACGCTGGGTCACCATGCCGGCGATGATTGCCTGCGCCAGATTGCCCAGGCTCTGACGAATGCGATGGACCGGGGGGGAGATCTGGTTGCCCGCTATGGTGGGGAAGAATTCGCCATCATCTTGCCGGAGACGTCGCTCGCCGGCGGCCAGGTGGTTGCCGAACGCATGCGCCAGACCATCGAAGCACTGAATATCGATCATCCGACGGCGCCAGGAGGCAAGATTACTGCCAGTTTTGGTCTTGCCGCCGGTATCGCCATGCCGGAAACCGACCCGATTCGACTGGTCAAGGCTGCGGACAAGGCGCTTTACGAAGCCAAGCGTGCTGGCCGCAACCAGGTCTGCGTGGTGAATTCCCTCGATAGACCCGAAAACTGAACAGCTGACCATGGCCCGCTATCAACCGAAAGTACTGATCGTCGATGACAACGACCTGATGCGCACACTTCTGCGCGGCATGCTGCGCGGAGAGGAGTATCACGTTATCGGTGAGGCCAGGAATGGCTTGCAGGCTGTCGAAGCCGTACAGAAGCTGGTGCCTGATATCGTCTGCCTGGATGTCATGATGCCGGAGATGGACGGCCTCGAAGCGCTGCAGGCAATGAAGCAGGCCAAGCCGGATCTGGTAGTGGTGATGATCACCGGCAATCCGAGCGTGGAAAACGTGCAGGAATCGATTCAGGGCGGCGCCGCCGGTTTTATCGTCAAGCCATTCAATACGGCCAAGGTACTCGACACCCTGCAAAAAGCCTGGTCAGCCGCTGCTGCTGCCAAAGGCACCAGCACGCCATAGGCCCCCACGACCGCTACCCGCTGCATCAGAATTCATTGCGCCAGCCACGAATCGCGGCAAAGACTGCCACTGGATCATTTGTTGCGGCGCCATGGGCCTGTGCTGCAGCGACGACAGCCGGTTCCCTGCAGCGCAGAAAGGGGTTGGTTGCCTTTTCCAGCGCCAGGGTCGATGGCAGCGTCGGCTCTCCGCGTGAGCGCGTCGCAGCCGCTTCTGCGACGCGCTGCTGTACCGCAGGATTATCGGGTTCGACCGCGAGGGCAAAACGCAGGTTCATCTCGGTATATTCGTGCGCACAATAGATTTCCGTAGTGTCCGGAAGTGCTGCCAACTGCTGTAAGGAAGCTGCCATTTGTTCCGGGGTACCTTCGAATAGACGTCCGCAACCAGCGCCGAACAAGGTATCTCCGCAAAACAGGCGATGGCCGATCAGGTAGGCAAGATGCCCATGGGTATGCCCAGGTACCGCCAGCACCCGCGCGCTTACTTGAAGCCCTGGCAGTTCTAGCGTTCCCCCCCCCAGAAGTGGGTGCGTAAGCCCTGTGATAGACTCGGCTCCCGGCCCATAAACGGCAGGACGGTGGCGTTCGGCAAGTGCCGCAATGCCGCCCTGATGGTCGGCGTGGTGGTGGGTCACGAGGATCGCGGCCAGATCAAGTCCTTCCTCGGCAAGGGTCTGTGCCACCGGCGCGGCATCCCCCGGATCAACCACAACCGCCATGCGCCCATGGCGCAATAGCCAGATATAGTTGTCGCGAAACGCAGGAATCGCCTTGACCTCAAGGCGCCCGCGTAGCGTTTCAGGATCAGTGCTTGCTGTATTTTTGGTCATCATCGTTCCATTGTCGGAGAAGCTCGCACAATGTCAATTCCCGGGCTGGAAAAATGGCTCGTTTCACCCCAGGGACACTACGTGCTCGACTGGGAATGCGCGCGCATCGACGCCACTGTCGCCGACATCTTCGGTTACAACGCATTGCAGCTTGGCCTGCCAGGCATCGATCTGCTCGCGCACAACCGTATTCCTTTCCGTCAGAGTGCAGGCGAGCACGCCAGGGACAGTCGCGTCGACGTCCGTTGCGATCTGCGTCAGCTGCCGTTTTCTGCCAATTGCGTGGATCTTGTCGTTCTACCGCACGTACTGGAGTTCTACGACGATCCGCACCAGATCCTGCGCGAAGTGGAAAGGGTTCTCATCCCCGAGGGGCAGGTGCTTATCAGCGGTTTCAACCCCTTGTCCCTGTGGGGACTACGTCGTCATTTACCCGCCAGCCACGAGCACTTCCCGTGGCAAGGTCAGTATCTTTCCATACCCCGAATCAAGGACTGGTTGCAGTTGCTCGGTTTCGAGGTAGAACAGCCGAGCTTTGGCTGTTACGCCCCCCCCTGTACTACGCAGAAATGGCTGAATCGCTGCAAATTCATGGAAACAGCCGGGGAGAACTGTTGGGGGTTCGCCGGTGGTGTCTATCTCGTGCGCGCAGTAAAGCGTGTGCATAGCATGCGGCTGATCATGCCAACCTGGAAGGACCGCAGCAGCCGCGCCAAGGCACTGGCCCCCATCGCACAAAAGGAGAGCCCGCATGGGCAATGAAGAAATCGTCGAAATCTGGGCCGACGGCGGTTGCCGTGGCAACCCCGGGCCAGGTGGCTGGGGCGTGTTGCTGCGTGCAGGCACACGCGAAAAGGAATTGTGGGGTGGCGAGCCGGCGACGACCAACAATCGCATGGAACTGACGGCAGTCATTCGCGCCCTGGAAGCCATGAAGCGCACGGTGCGTGCGCGCATCCATACCGATTCGCAGTATGTCCAGAAAGGCATCAGCGAATGGATACATGGCTGGAAGCGCAACGGCTGGAAAACTTCCGACAAGAAGCCGGTCAAGAACGCCGACCTCTGGCAGGAACTCGACCTCCTGGCCGCGCAACATCAGCTGGAATGGCTGTGGGTCAAGGGACATGCGGGCGATCCGGGTAATGAGCGTGCAGATGCGCTGGCCAATCGCGGAATCGATGAACTCCTCGCCCAGACGGCGACAAACTGATTTAGCTCAACGCACTGCCAGCGCTGGCAGTGCAGAATGACAAACCATGCGACAGATATTTCTCGATACCGAAACGACCGGCCTCGAAACCCGCCTCGGCCACCGCATCATCGAACTGGCGTGCGTTGAGATGGTCAACCGCCGCCTGACACGGCGCCACCTGCACTACTACGTCAATCCGGACCGCGACATCGACGAGGGGGCGCTGGCAGTGCACGGCATCAGCCGCGATTTTCTTTCCGACAAACCACGCTTCGGCGAGGTAGCGAACGAGTTTCTCGATTTCATCCGGGGTGCCGAACTGGTCATTCACAACGCGGCATTCGACGTCGGCTTTCTCGACAACGAACTGAACATGCTCGGGCTGGCAACGGTCGCCACGGTCTGTGCCAATATCCGCGACACGCTGAAAATGGCGCGGGAACTGCATCCCGGCAAGAAGAACAACCTGAACGCATTGTGCGAGCGCTATGGCGTGAATAACGCGCACCGCACGCTGCACGGCGCCCTCCTCGACGCGGAAATCCTCGCCGACGTTTACGTCGCCATGACCCGTGGCCAAGAGAGCCTGATCATGGATCTCAACCCGCCCCCCGTCGCTGAGCTGCAGATAAACAGTCTGGCATCACGCAAGCCGACCCCGGTGCTGCGTGCAAGCGAGGCGGAGTTGGCCGAACATCAACGCGTACTCTCCTCCATCCAGAAGGAAAGCAAGGGTAAATGCCTCTGGCTGCCGAGCGAACCCGCCGTCTAGCGATGCAGGCCAGACGGGGCGCGGCAACCATTGCCTTTGTCGCAAGCCTTCTCTTCACAGCCTCCACGGCGGCAGTATCCGAGAACAACGCCCCTCCGCTACAACCCTGGATCGACGTTGCCCCGACTGACGGCACACTCCGCATCCCGCCGGGAACCTATTCCGGCCCGGTTCTCATTGATCGGCCCATGACCATCGATGGCAACAGCAAGACCATTCTCGATGGTAACGGCCAGGGTACGGTCTTGCACCTGCGAACCAGCGGCGCTGTCGTCCGTGGACTGAAAATTGTCCGCTCGGGCGAATCCCACGACCGCATCGACAGCGGCATCCTCGTTGAAGGCAACAACAACCGCATTGAAGATAACCACATCGAGGATGTCCTCTTCGGTATCACGCTGCAGCGTGCTAACGACAACATCATTGCCACCAACCGCATCCGTTCAAAACCGTGGGATATCGCCGATCGGGGCGATGGCCTGCGGCTCTGGTACAGCACCGGCAACCGCATCGAGAATAACGATATCGGCCAGATGCGCGACGTTACGATCAGCAATTCGCCACACAACCGCTATATCGGCAACCACATCCATGGCAGCCGACGGGCAATGAACTTTCTTTTCTCCCACCGCAGCCTGGTCGAAGACAACCGGCTTTCACACAACGCCACCGGCCTGACTATTCTCAACTCGGACGGGATCGTCATTCGCCGGAATCACATCGCCCACGCGATGGATGCCTCCGGTGCGGGGATCGCGCTCAAGGAGTCGAGCGCGGTGCTGATACACGACAACGATATCCTGCACTGTGCCGTCGGTATTCTCGCCGACTCGCCGATGCATGCCATCAATCGCATCAGCATCATCGGCAATCGTCTCTCGCACAATGTCACCGGCGTCAGCTTCTATGGTGAGCGCGGCGGCCACCTCGTCTATTTCAACCGCTTCGAGCACAACCTGTGGCAAGCCGTCGTCGGCGGCGAGGAGCGGAACGACAGCAATGCCTGGTACGGCAACTACTGGGACAACTACGAGGGATTCGATCGCGATAGCAACGGCATCGGCGATACCCCCTATGAAATCCGGGCCTACGCCGACCGGATCTGGATGGACACACCTATGGCACGATTCTTCCGCAATTCACCCGTGCTTGAACTGCTCGATTTCCTGGAGCGCCTGGCACCTTTCTCGACGCCGACGCTGGTACTGCGGGACAGCGCCCCGGTACTACCTACAGACGGGCCTCAATCGCAGCGAGTGCTTCCGCAGCGCCCAACGGCAGGCTTATTGCCAGCGACGACGACACCGCAGCATCGCGCCGATTGATCCGAATCAGCGGAACCCCCAGCGACTCCCCGAACCAGCGCACGGTCGGCACCACCACCCCGGCCCCCATTTCAATGACCAACAGGCGTTCAACCCGCTGCCGCCAGCGATCAAGCCGAGCATGCTGGACGGCAGAGCGCTGTGCCACCCAGGCGCCGTCACCAAACATCAGGATGTTCGGCCGCGCCAAATCGCCGCACGCAAGGCAACGCGGAAACTCCCCCTGCCAATGGCATACCTCGTTATCCACCTCGGGAGAAACCGCCTCTGCCGACCAGACATTTACGTTGCAGGGGCCGCAGCACTGGAGATGATGGATCGAGCCATGCACCTCGCAGACGCGTTCCACATCGAAACCCGCCTTCTGGAACTGGCCATCGACATTGCTGGTAAAGACAAAACAGCCTTCCGGCATCCTGTCGGCCATTCGGCGAAGCGCGGCAAACCCGGCATGCGGCATCGTCTGCCGGTAGAGCGCCAGTCGGTGCCCGTAAAACCCCCAGGCCAGGCGCGGATCACGGCGAAAGTTGTCCGGGCAGGCGATCTCTTCGAAAGGCATGCCAGCACGACCGAGCGCCGGATAGGCACGCCAGAAGCCCTGCGTACCGCGAAAATCCGGCAACCCGGAATCCACCCCCATGCCGGCTCCGGCAGTAATCAGCAACCCATCGGCCTGACTGACGAGCGCCGCTGCACGTTCCAGGTCCACGTTAAGCCGGGTTGTTTCGTAGGCTGGCTCAAAATTTGCTGTCACTGGATTGCACCACCCTTTCGTTGTTTTATCCGTGGTAATCAGCGTGCGCCACAGGCGCTGCTGTCACCATGAACAGGAGGTCACCATGCGTAACTCGAACACACCGCACAATCATCTGCAGGCAATCATGCCGCCGCCCCTGTCCGCCTGGTGGCAAGGCTTTGAGTACGTTTTCGGCTATCAACTGAAATTGGTCAAGGAATTCTGGGGCCTTGCCGACGGCGAAGACATCAACCGCTGAGACTCAGGGCTGCACCGGCCGAACTGACGCCGGCCACCACTGCTTGCGGCTTTCCACGTAGCGGTAAAAAATGCCGCCGGCAACACTGCTGGACATCCACGCCAGCAATGCCGCCGCAAGACCGAGGCTGGCATTACCGTCAGTGAAGCGCGCGAAGACCGCGTTGACCATAAGAAGAACCGGAAAGTGCACCAGAAACACGGAATACGACACCTGTCCGAGATAAGCGAGAAGCCGATTTTTTGGAACTTGCTCGAGCAGCCCGCTCCGGTTTGTCACACCTAACAGCAGCGCCGTTGCCAGCGCGAGTGCAACGCGCAGACGAAACTCCTGCAACAACGCAAGTACGCCCACGACCAGCAGCAACACCAGCCACAGGCCACATCGCCCCCTGGTTGACGCCCAATAGCTCAGCGCACCGAATGCGTAGGAAGCGAAAAAATAGATCGCCCACGTATCCAGCGAATCATCCCGGCTCCAATAAAACAGCGCGGCGATGCCGAGTAGCACTACCACGGTTATCATCAGCGCGCGTTCACTGAACGCCCTATTGCCGGAGCGACTGGAAAACCACAACACCCCGAGCAGCAGCGTATAGAGCTGGAAATCGATGGCCACGTACCAGACGCCAACCGAGAGCGAGGGAACACCAAAGATCCCGTGCAACAGCAAGCCGTGGGCAACCAACTGCCACAAGCCAGGCGCTTCCGGAGGCATATCCCCCTGCATCCAGGCCCGCGCTACGGCGGCGGCCACGATGGCCAGGAGCATCGCCACCATGAACGGTCGCACCAGACGAAGATAACGCTGCCAGAGCAAGCCTGCAGGGTTCGCGAATATGCCCACCTCCTCTGGCGCCAGCCCACGCGCGGCGAGAAAACCGGCAACCACGAGAAACACCTGAACAGCCATCCGGCCATAACCGTAAAGCCAGTCGGTCAAGGCCGGCAGCTGGAGATTCATGGCTTCGGCAATGGGACCATAGGAGGCAAGATGGTGAAGTACGATGACCTGCGCTGAAATGCCCTTGAGTGCATCTATCAATGGCATCCGGGAGCGCATCTTGGTCCTTGCAAAAGAATAAAAAAAATCGACCTATCGGTCGACGGTGCATTAAATATCGCAAACGCTATCAGGCAGAACAACTTAACCACCCGCAACGTCATCCCATGACGGATTCGTCAGGCAGTTACATTCAAAAGCGTACCCGTTGCCTGCCCATCCGCATTAATTACCGGGGCTGCTGTTGACGCGGAGACATCAAGAGATTCCAGGCTCAGCGAAATCTGCTGTCGCACCGTATCAAAACCACTCTGCAACTGGTTGATGGATTTCAGCGAAACCAACTGCTGCTGCGCCGACCCGGCATTGACCTGCGCCTGATCGGCCTGAACTTTGACGGATCGTGCGCCCTCCTGCGCACGATCTGCAGACTGCTGCGCCACTTGAGCCTGCCGCCGCAAGGCACGCGCAGAAGCCTCAGCCTGATTGGCAGAACGCTCAGCCTGCTGCAGGCGCAACTGCTGCGAAACCAGTCCCGATACCGAGGAACTTGAGCCTGCCGAAATAGCCATCAGATGAACTCCTGAGCAGCCGCAACGGACACAAAACCGAAGACTAGGCGGTAACGTTAACCAAGGTGCCGGTCGTCTGCCCTTCGGCATTCTTCACTGGCTTCGGTGCCTCGACACTGACTTCCTGCTGCGGTTCCGGCCGGGGCTCACGCCGCTCTACCTGTTGCGCATCGGCAGCAATACGCGTTGCCGCTGCAGCTGCTCCGGGAGACGAACCTACGGATTCGATCGCCATATCAACCTCCATTGACCGTTGAACTTCTGATTCAACTTTACACCATTGGGCGAATTTCGCCAGCAAATGACATTAATAAACGCCCACTTAGCGATAAAACAGGGCAAGACAAGCCCCTCGGCGAGCGTGTACAATCCACCCCTGTCATTGGGGAGTAGCCTCCCTCCGCTAGAGAGGGGGACGCATCAACAGACTTGGCTTCGGCCATGGTGCGTTCGACCGCTGGTTTGGCGAGACCTTTGACGCAGCGCCCCAAGCCGGGTTGGGTGGGGGCATTGCGTCATTGGTTCAACATCACCCAACCCCACGGACCACCATGGAAGCCTTCCTCGTATCAACCGGTATCGTCGCACTCGCTGAAATCGGCGACAAGACGCAGCTGCTCGCCTTCATCCTCGCCGCCAAATTCCGCAAGCCGCTGCCCATCGTACTCGGCATTCTCGTTGCCACGCTGGCCAATCACGGCTTTGCCGGCGCCCTCGGCGCCTGGATCACTTCGCTGCTCGAACCACAGACCATGCGCTGGATTCTCGGGATTTCGTTCATCGCCATGGCTGCCTGGACGCTGGTTCCCGACGAATTCGACGAAAACGACGCCAAGCTTGCGCAATACGGCGTATTCGCCACCACCCTGATTGCCTTCTTTCTTGCCGAAATGGGCGACAAGACCCAGGTTGCCACCATTGCGCTCGCCGCCCAGTACCAGTCACTCGTCGCCGTGGTAGCTGGCACCACGCTGGGCATGATGATCGCCAACGTGCCGGCAGTTTTGCTCGGTGACCGCATCGCCAACCGCATGCCGGTGAAAGTGGTGCATGCCGTGGCGGCAGCCATTTTTGCCGTGCTTGGCATTGCCACCTTGCTTGGGGCCGGCGAAAGCCTCGGATTCTGACGCAAAAAAAGGCCCGGGCTTTCGCCGGGGCCGTTCTTTTGCTGACTGGTGCGCGGCGAGGGGTTCGAACCCCCGACCCCCGCCGTGTGAAGGCGATGCTCTACCACTGAGCTAGCCGCGCAATTGAGGGGCGCATTTAACCACAACAGCTGGCGACGGGTCAATTTTTGGTGGCTTTGCGGTTAAAATGTGCAGCTTTTCCTCATCGGCATCCTCCATGGTCCGCACCCGCTTCGCCCCTTCCCCGACCGGCTTCCTCCACATCGGCGGCGCCCGCACCGCGCTCTTCTCCTGGGCCTACGCCCAGCGCCACGGCGGCCAGTTCATCCTGCGCATCGAAGACACCGACGTCGCCCGCTCCACGCAAGAGGCCGTCGACGGCATTCTTGAAGCCATGGACTGGCTGCAACTTGGCTACGACGAAGGCCCGTTCTACCAGATGCAACGCATGGATCGCTACAAGGTAGTGGTTGCCGAAATGATCGAAGCCGGCAAGGCCTACTACTGCTACGCCTCGCCCGAAGAACTGGATGCGATGCGCGAAGAACAGCGGACCCGTGGCGAGAAGCCGAAGTACGATGGTCGCTGGCGCCCTGCCCCCGGCAAGACGCTACCGACGCCGCCGGCCGGCGTGCAGCCAGTGGTGCGCTTCTGCGGCCCGAGCGACGGCATCGTTGGCTGGGACGACAAGGTCAAGGGCCGTATCGAGTTCAACAATGCCGAGCTCGACGACCTGATCATCGCCCGCCCGGACGGCACGCCGACCTACAATTTCTGCGTCGTCGTCGACGACTGGGACATGGGCATCACCCATGTCATCCGCGGTGACGACCACGTGAACAACACGCCGCGCCAGATCAATATCCTGCAGGCGCTCGGCGCACCGGTGCCGACCTACGCCCACGTCTCGATGATCCTCGGCGACGACGGCCAGAAGCTCTCCAAGCGCCACGGCGCAGTCAACGTCATGGAATACGAGGCCAACGGCTACCTGCCGGAAGCCATCGTCAATTACCTGGCGCGACTCGGCTGGTCGCACGGCGACGATGAAATCTTCTCGCGTGAGCAACTGGTCGAATGGTTCGACCTCGACCACATCACACCCTCGGCGGCACAGTTCAACACCGAGAAGCTGAACTGGCTCAACGCCCACTACATCAAGCAGACGGACAATTCACGGCTGGCCGCGCTGGTACAAAAACGCTTCGACGAGCGCGGCGTCACGGTGACGGCAACGCCCTCGCTGGAAGGCATCATCGCCCTCTACAAGGAGCGCGTCAGCAATCTCAACGAACTGGCCGATGCCGCCGAAGTGTTCTACATCGACCTGCACCCGAAGGCCGAAGTGCTGGCGCAGCACCTGACCCCGGAAGCGCTGCCGGCGGTGATCGACTTCGCAGCCGGAGTCAAGGATGTTGCCTGGGAAGCGCCGGCGATCGGTGCGTTAATCAAGGAAACGGTCGCCAAACACGGGCTCAAGATGCCCAAGCTGGCGATGCCGCTGCGCGTGCTGCTCACCGGCCAGGCGCAAACGCCATCGGTCGATGCAGTTGTCGCCCTCTTCCCGCGTGAAACTGTTTTGCAGCGACTGCAGCGCGGCATCGAAAATTAAACTCGCTGCGCGCCTTTACAGAGAAGCCTACCCTCCCTATAATGCGCGCTTCTTTCGAGCGGGGGTATAGCTCAGCTGGGAGAGCGCTTGCATGGCATGCAAGAGGTCGGCGGTTCGATCCCGCCTACCTCCACCACGCGAAAGAAGCCGTAGTAAAAAGTAACAGGCCGGTTCACCGACCACCCAAAAGCGACTTCAAGCGTCGCGAGCGAAGGCAGCACGAGGCGCCTTTGCAAGACAGTACAAATGTACGGCTTGCAAAGGCAACGAAGTGAAGCCGAGCGCAGCAGCTTGAAGGAAGTTTTTGACGGGTCCCCATCGTCTAGAGGCCTAGGACACCGCCCTTTCACGGCGATAACCGGGGTTCGAATCCCCGTGGGGACGCCACCTACACGGAATAGCTGCTTCTGCAGCTTCCAAGCAAGGCCACT
>Ga0172380_10003664_pt1 | contig 20738 bp, 19 predicted proteins | sample Leawe162metaG_FD_119747 | JGI IMG/M metagenome (GOLD analysis project Ga0172380, IMG submission 119747) | Leachate microbial communities from a municipal landfill in Southern Ontario, Canada - Leachate well 162 metaG | ecosystem: Engineered > Solid waste > Landfill > Unclassified | place... | reverse complement strand
TTTTCACCGTTGACGAAACCGCTGATGGTTTCACTGAAGGTCGGGTTGGCTTGGCCGTACAGCCGCGTCTGGTTGTCCGCCGTCACCGTCAGGTGCGCTTTGTTGATGGTCAACGTGCCGTCGACATATTCGATGCGGAAGCCGTTCTGATCCGACACTGCCGTCAGCGTGAGTCCGGAAGGCGTCAGTGTGTAGGTTCCCGCGTTGGTCGGGCTGGCGGTGGACGGGGTAACAGTGATCGTGCCGCTGTAATCGCTGACGGTTCCTCCGCTGACCGTCGTGCCGAAACCGGAGACGGCGGTCCCGCTGTAGGTGGTACTCGTTGAGTTGGTGTAGACGAAGATGGGCTGTAACATGCCCTTGAGCAGCGGATATTGGCCGCTACGCAGATCCCATGCGGCGGTATCCCAGCCCGCTCCGGTGTAGTTCGACGGGGTCTGCATCTGCGCAGCGGTTAAACCCGTCAGGAAGTCGGCTCCGTCGCCGCCGCCACTTAAAGCCGGGTTGGCATCGGTATTCCAAAAGCTGCCAAAGATGAAGGGCATCATAAAGCCGCCGTAGGGAATGAGTCCGACGAAGCCGCCGACGTTGGTGTTGCCCGCTACGGCACCGGTCGAGTAGCTGTTGCTGATGGCTGCCGCCGAAAAGCCCACCAGACCGCCGACGGCGTTGTCGCCGGTCACGCTGCCGCGGGAATAGCTGTCTGACACCGACGTACTCACCACGCCGGCCAGGCCACCGATGCCGCCATTGCCGGTGCTTAGGGGATCGCCGCTGGTCTGGTCGCCGCTGGTGGCGGTCACTGTGACGTTGGCATAGCTGCTCTGGATCGGTCCTGCGCTGAAGCCCACCAGACCGCCGATGCGGCCGACGTTGCCGGCGCCGGTGCCTTGCACGGTGCCGGTGGCATAGCTATTGACCACGAAACCATTGTTGTAGCCCACCAGGGCGCCGACGTTCTGCGAACCTTCGATGCTGACGCCGGTTACGCCCACATTCTGAATCAGGCCGGTGCTGCCGCCAAACAGGCCGACATCGACATCGGCGCCGGCATTGGTGTGGGTGAGGCCGGTGACTTTATGACCGAGGCCGTCGAAGATGCCGGTGAAGGGCGTCGCGGTGTTGCCGACGGGCGACCATGAGGTGCCGGGGGCGGCGACGTCGTTGCCGAGCACGTAATTGCCGGCCAGACCGCTTGCCATGTTGGCGAGGGCGGTGGCGTCGTTGATGACGGTGTAGTTGATGGGGGTGCCGTCGCTGGCAGCCTTGGTGCTGAAGCTGGCGCCGGAGACGAGGCCGACCGGGGCGTTGACCGTATAGGTACCCGCCGGGAAATTGGCTTCGACATCGGATTGAGCAAAGGCCAGCACCAGACTGCCGCCCGCACCATTGACGTTGACGGGAGCGTTGATGGCGATGTTGCGCCAGGCGCTGAGGGTGAGGGTCTTGTTGCTGCTCCAGGTCACACTGTCGTTGACGAAGATGTCGCCGTTACCGGCACTGGTCCCCGTGCCGCAGTTGGCGTTTGTGCAACTCACGGCACTGTCGGCGGTTTGGATGGTGACGTTGTTGCTGCCCAGGGCCGCGGCCAGGGTGGCGCCGGTGATGTCGCCGTTGCTGGCGGCGATGGTGAAGTCGTAGGGATCGAGCAGCCACTGGCCGTTGTTACCGTGGGTGGCCGAAGTGTCGATGCTAGCCGTGTCGGCGATCTTGAGGTGGGTAGCGCTGGTCTCGATGAAGCCGCCGTCGCCGGCGTCGCTACCGCCCTTGGCGCTGATGCGGCTGTTCACGTCGGTACGGCTGTTGGGGTTGTCCAGAGACGCCAACAGGGTGACGGAACCGCCCTTGCCAGTGCTTGCGGCGTCGGCATTGATGCTGCCGCTGTGCTCGACGTTGCTGCTGGCCAGCAAGCGCACGGTGCCGCCGTCGGCGCTGATGCCCTTCGCTTCGATGGCGCCCGTGTTGACCACGCGGCCCAGCAGGTCGCTGGCGGATTGGGCGGAGAGGATGACGGTGCCACCGTCGGCCTGGACGAGGCGCTTGTTCTCGACCAGGGTGTCGAAAGTGGCCTTGTCCACCTGTACCTTGAGTAATTGACCGCCGGCGATGTCCAGGGTCACGGCGCCGCCCGCCGCCAGGACGGAGGTGCCCAGGCGGGCCGCGACAATACCTTCGTTGCGAACTTCAGGGGCAAGCAGGGCGATGTAGCGGCCGTAGAGTTCGCCGGCGTTGGCAACACCACCTTCGCTGCCATTTCCGGTGAAGCGGTAATTGCCGTTGAGGAAGTCGGCGTTGGTGATGTTGAGGGTGGAAGCCACCATGCCGCCGACATCGACCTTCGCCCCCTGGCCGAAGAGAACGCCGTTGGGGTTGATCAGGAAGACCTGACCGTTGGCTTTAAGTTGCCCATAGATGGCCGAGGGGTCAGCGCCGAGGACGCGGTTAAGGGCGACGGCATTGCTGGAGGGCTGTTGGAAATTGACGCTGGCCTGGCTGCCGATGTTGAAGCTCTGCCAGTTGAGGATCGCCTTATCCGACCCTTGGCGGACAATCATGGCATTACCGGCCTGGCTGATAACCGCCTGGCCGGCCGCTACCTGGCCGCCGGTAGGCAGTGTATTCGGCGCCGGAGCGGCGGCAACGGCCGCTTGGGCGATCAGAGCGCCGGCCAAGACGCTGACCAGGTGGCGTTTCGGCGAGCTGGGCTTGCCATGGGTGGCGGCGGCTTCGTGGGTGACGATCCAGGCGTTGCGAGCGATGTTCCAGATCAGGCGATGGGTCTTGTTCATTCTGGTTCTCCGGCGATCAGAATTGAGCGTTAAGGCTGAGCCAAACGCGCATATTGTCTTTACGGCCGTCGGCGTTCTTGTTGTTGGTGTCGCGCCCTGGGTTACTGCCCAAGGGGCTGGCAAGGGTGGCATTAAGCAAGACGTTGTCGGCCAAGCGCCAGTCCAACCCGGCACCGATGCCGGCAAGTTCGTAGCGATTGGTCAAGCGTGGGTTGCCCGCATTCCAGCCGGCATAGAGGTTGCGGTTGACGGTGATGCCGCCGGCGTCGAGGAATAACGTGGCAGCCAGTTTGTCGGCCAGGAGGCGTTGAAAATTGAGGTTGAGCAACCAGCCTTCATCGCCGGTTCCCTCGCCGACCGGATAGGCACGCACACCCGAGGCACCGCCCAGGCTGAAGCGCTCCGAGGAGTCGAGGTTCTTGCCGGCAAATTGGCCGCGCAGGATGGCGTTGAGGCTCCACTCCTGGCCGAGCGGGCGCAGGTGGCCAAGGGAGTAGGCGATCTTGTCGTAGTCGCCTTCGACGCGCCGGGCGGCAGCGTCGGCGGCCTGAGCGGCAGCGTTGCGCTGGTGGCTGTTGCCGAGGCTCACCGACGCGCCGAAGGAAGTTTCGCCGCCCCCCAGGAAACTGTCCTGGTTCGGCGTCAGAGAACCATTGAAACCGAGGGTCGTGACGCGCACCCCGCGGTTGCCGGTTTCGCCCGCAATGGTGCGATCCACCAATTCCTTGTTATCCATGCCGGCAGTCAGGGTCAGCTGCAACTCCTGTCTCCGAAACAGGGGATAACTGACGTTGAGCCCGTAGGTGTCAGCAGTACCCCGGGATCGAAGGGCCTTCAGCCCCGCCTGCACCACGTGGTAGCTCATGGTCGAGGCGTTAACCCCAAAACGCAGACCGAAGGCGCCAACCGGCAGACTGTAATCGCCCCGGACATAGGTGTTGCCCTCGGTGGCGGTCGCAAGCAGGGTCGCGGCATCCAGCAGCCCCGAAGGATTATTGAGCGTGAGGGAGCCTTGCGCCTGGTACTCGCCGGTAGAACGCGAGGCCTGGTTGTTCGCACCCAAGGTGGCGCTAACCATCGGCTTGTCCTTGAGGTCGAAGCCCAGGCTGACCTCGCCTTCGTTGCGCCCGGGCAGCAATTCGATTTCCACGCCCAGCCCGGGTTGTTCCTTGAGGATGGCGCCGACCTCGCCCACTTGCGCGAGGTCGAGATATTCGCTGCTGCCTAGGCGGTTTTCGACCAGACGCTTGACCCAGTCTTCGGGAAGTCGGTCGCCCTTCGTCTGAAAGCTCAGGTTGCCGCGCCTGCCTTCGACGATGTGGAAGACGACAACGCCGTCCTTGATTTCCTGCGGCGGCAGGATGGCGCGGGCAAGATAGCCGCGCTCGCCGTAGTAGGCGGTGATGCGGGCGGTGAGCGCTTGTAGTTGCCGCAGACTGAGCTCCTTGCCGATGTTATCGCCGAGCATTCGGCTCAACTCGCTAGCGGCGATCAGTACGGCCCCCTCGAAACGGAATCCCCTGACCAGCACCTTGGGTCCGGCTTCCTGATGGCCTTCAACGGACGATTCCGGCGCACGAATCAGGGCGGGTGCGGAAATCGGGGCCGGGGGCTTGGGTTGTTCCCGCAGCAGGCTGCCCGCGTCGGGGGCTGTTTGAGACTGCGCTGCACTCGCCAGAAACAAGGTCGGCAGCAGGGCAGACAAAAGCCACCCGCTCCCGTAGGTTTTCATCTTCATGGATTTTTCACTTAATGAGAAGTTGCAAATTATTTAAATTGCTATTTTTCTCGAATAATACTTTTAAACCACTACTGTAGTGTTGAATTCAGTTTAGAACTTAAGCAGCTGTTGGCGCGAATGACTTTTTTCAGGATGTCGCGAGCGCTCTTGGTCCAGATGAACGGCCTGGGTTTGGTGTTGTGGTGAGCAATGTACCCATCGATGGCGCCCATCAATTCCGGCACGCGGGTGAACACGTCACGACGAATCCGTTCGGTGGTGTGATGTCGCGGAAGGAGGACTCGGCTCACAGCGACCGGCCTATCAACTAAGAAGGAAGCACCGAACGGTGTGGTTCTTAATCAGCGGATCCCTATAATCAGCGGGCCCCTAATGAGGGAACGAGACATCCGCGACCCGGCCGCCAGTCGCATGATTGATACCCCAAACCCGACGGGCAAGCCATGCCGCCAATGTCACCCGCTTGTCCGAGGAGTTTGATTAGCCGTGGAAAACCCCTACAAAGGCAAGACCGGCCTGCGCCGCCTATGGAACGCGCTGCATTACTCGCTCGATGGCTTTGCCGCCGCCTACCGCAACGAGGACGCCTTTCGCCAGGAAGTCTGGCTGGCCGCGCTGCTGCTGCCGGCCGCCTGCCTGCTGCCGGTCTCCGGCATCGGCCGCGCACTGATGATCGGCAGCGTGCTGCTGGTACTGATCGTCGAACTACTCAACTCGGCGATCGAAGCAGCGATCGATCGCATCGGGCTGGAAAGCCACCCACTCTCCAAGCGCGCCAAAGACATCGGCAGCGCTGCCGTATTCGTCACGCTGCTCAACGTGTTGTTGATCTGGGGCTCGGTGCTGTTCGATACATTCAGATGATGATCGACATCGCCTTCGTCACGCAACTTTATACGCCGGAAATCAACCGTGTCGCCCCGGCCACCCCGACGGCCATCTCGCGTGAGCGGCAGCGGGCTTGCCGCGCAAGGGCTGTGAGGGTTTGGAACAAAACGGTTGACACCGGTACTTCACGAACCAGCGAGCGGCGTTACGGAGAATGCGCGGAATCCCGTAAGCGGGCCGCTCAAGGCAAAGGCAATGCCTTCCTCGGCGGCCGGACGTTCCATTCGCCTGGCCGTCAATTGAATGTCATCGTGCCGCCACCAAAGCTTCATTGACCAGAGTCTCCAGTTGCTCGAAGCCGAAGCTCGGCAAGGGTCGCCCATTGACGAAGAACTCCGGGGTCTTGGTCACTTGCAGTGTCCGTGCATCGGCAAGGTCCTGCGCAACCACCTTTTCGAAATCGGTCGATGTCATGTCGAAGGCCATCCGTTCCATGTCCAGACCGATACCCTCAAGATGCTTCCAGACCAGAGCCACTTGCGGCGTATGGTGTGGCGCCCAGTCGGCCTGACTGGCCAGCAGGGCTTCGAGTGCAGGCCAGAATTTGCCCTGCCGGCGCGCCGCTTCGAGGACCGCAACCACCTTGTCGGACCCCTTGTGGAAAGGCGCGTAGCGCAGTATCAGACGAATTTTGTCGGGGTTCGCCGCGATCAGCTTTTTGACCCGCGGATAGAAAGCCCGGCAGGTTTCGCAAGCCGGGTCGAGGAATTCGACGATGACGACCGGTGCGTCGGCCTTGCCGAACGTCGGCGAATGCAGGCGGATCAGCGCTGCGCGATTGGCTTCGGCCAGCGCGGCGGCGGCTTTTTCCTGCTGGCTGGAATAGAACAGAGCACCGGCAACGAAGATCAGCAGCAGGGCGATTGCGGAAGCGATGAAGACAGTCTTTTGTTTCATTTCGAGCCTTTGAAGTGGGTCGCCGCCAGCAGCCCGGCGACGAAAAGAAACGCGAGCACGGAGAGGTGCGGAATGGTCACGAAGCCAAACCAGGTGACCTGCACGTCGGAGCACGGCACTCCCTGCTGGCACGGTTTGATGCTTTCGGGTACCCAGCCGGCGATCAGCGCCAGATGGAACGAGGCGAGCGCCAATCCGGCCAAGGCCAGCGGCAGAGCGTAGCGGACGACGCGCCGGTCGAACGGGAAAAGACCGGCGGCGAGGACGAAAACCAGGGGGAACATCGCGATCCGCTGATACCAGCAGAGTACGCAGGGCGTATAGCCCATGACTTCACCAAGAAAGAGTGCGCCGAGCGTGGATAGGGTCGCAATCAGCCAGGCGACGAAAACCAGTATCCAGCCGACGGGTGACGCGGCGGGGGCAGAATCGGCGGCGGGCAGGTTCATGGGGCGGGAGTTCCTGGGTCAAACGTACGGGAAGTCAATCGGCCACTCCTATTACAGACTATTGCCGGCGCGGCCTTCCTGTCGCGCCGCCGTCACCAGCTCATGAAGAATGCCGCAATCGGCTGCGATGTGCGGCGTGGCACAGCAACCGCGTAACGCCGCCAGCTGCCGTTCCAATGCACGCAGACTCTTTATGCGGGTGCGGACGCGAATCAGTTGCTGCTCGATCAGGCGGTCCACATCGCCGCATTCGGCCAGCGGCTGGCCGAGAAAATCGAGCAGGCACTTGATTTCGGCCAGAGTCATGTCGAGCGCACGACAGTGCCTGACGAATGCAAGGCATTCCAGATGCGACTCGCTGTATGACCGATAACCGTTGGAATGCCGAGCCGGGCGCGGCAACAGACCAACTTTTTCGTAATAGCGAATGGTCTCGACATCGACGCCGGTGGCTTTGCCAAGTTCGCCAATTCTCATCTTTTCCCCTACCCAAAACGACCGCCAAGATAGCATGCTTGACCCTGAAGCGGCTACAGGGTGTTGAATTCCAATATTGATGCTTCAAGGTGCAGGGAATGGGAAATTGTTGTCACGATAAAGGCTGCGCGCTCGATGCCTTGCGCGCCAAGCAGGGACAGACGCTGCGGATTGTGCTGGCGATCAACGTCACGCTGTTTCTGATCGAACTGATCGCCGGCATCGTTGCCTCGTCGACTTCGTTGATGGCCGATTCGCTGGACAGCTTAGGCGATGCGCTCGTTTATGGTTTCAGTCTCTTCGTGCTATTCCGCAGCGCGCGCTGGAAAGCCGGTGCCGCCTTGCTCAAGGGATTGATCATGCTGGGCTTCGGCATTGCCATCGCGGCGGCGCTGATCGACCGGGCGCTCTCCCCTGTGGTTCCGGTGGCCGGCATGATTGGCGGTTTCGGTATCTTCGCGCTGATCTGCAATCTCACCTGCCTGATCCTGCTGACTCAACATCGAAGCGACGATATCAACATGGAGTCGGTCTGGCTGTGTTCGCGCAACGATATCATCGCCAACGTCGGCGTAATTCTCGCGTCGCTGGGCGTCGCATCGACGGATTCGATGTGGCCCGATTTGCTGGTCGGCGCAGCGATCGCATCGATTTTCCTGCGCTCGGCGTTCTACGTGGTCTCGCAAGCGCTGGCAGAATTGCTGCAAGCGGCGGCGCGGGAATCCGAAGCTCCACCCGTTGCTCGACCAGACACTTGATGAGGAGAAGAACCATGTCATTCCGGCCACCTGATGGATGTACCGACGATGAACGTTTCGTCCTTCGCTTTCTCGACTTTTGGGAAAAACAGGACGTAGACGCAATGCTTGCGTGCTTCACCGAGGATGCGAGCTACATCGACATGCCGCTTCCGCCGCGTCGCGGGAATACCGAGATTCGTACCTACATCGAGCAGGTGTTTTCGGCATTCAGCGTACGCATCGAGACGCTGCACATCGCCTCGGCCGGAAACGTCGTCTTTACCGAACGTGTCGACTATCTCGCGCTCAACGGCGCTGCAAAACCTCCCGTGCCGCTGCCGGTTGTCGGCGTAATGGAAATGCGCGGTGGAAAGATCTTCGCCTGGCGCGACTATCTGGACCTGCGAACGGCCGAGGAAGGGCTTGGCATTCCGATTCGGCCGACGAGTTCCGCGGTGGCATGAAGGCGCGGGCAGAAGGCACAGGAGTCGTTCTGTGCCTTCAACTGCCGTCCCAGAGGTTGTCCTTGTAGAACGGCCTGAGCTTTGCCAGCGCCTGATAGCCGGTACTCCCGGCCGATCGACGTTGCGAGGCCCATCGTCAGCGGCTAGAATGTGTATAAATACATTAGCGGATACACATCATGCGAACCAACATCGTGATTGACGACCAACTGATGAAAGACACGCTGCGTGCAACCGGATTGAAAACCAAGCGCGAAGCCGTGGAGCTTGGGCTGCGAACCCTGTTGCACCTGCGGAAGCAGGAAGAAATTCGCCGTTTCCGCGGCAAACTGAACTGGCAAGGCGATCTCGACGCCATGCGGACCGACGCGTGATCCTGATCGATTCGAGCGTCTGGATCGATTACTTCCGCGGCACCGCGACGCCACAAACCGAAAAGCTGGATGCCCTGCTGGGCACGGAGCCGGTGTTGACCGGAGACCTGATTCTCGCCGAGGTTCTGCAAGGCTTCCAGAACAACCGCGACTTCAACCAGGCCAGGAAGCTGCTGACCTCCCTCGAGGTTATCGCTCTTGGCGGCCAGGACGTTGCGATTCAGGCGGCCAGGAACTTCCGGGCGCTGCGATCATTGGGGATCACCGTGCGCAAAACAATCGACACCGTGATCGCCACGCGCTGTATCGAAAGCAACCTCGCCCTGCTCTACAGCGACAAAGACTTCGATCCTTTCGTGCAACACCTGGGGCTTCGCTCCGCGTTGCAGGGCGCGTAGGGGAAACAGAGAGCTACATGCCCTTTCAAAAAACAGAAATCACTCCGACCCCAAAGACATTAATTAATTTCGAACACGGCCCCTTTGATTGCCCCTTTGATTTCTCCAGGGTTAGGGCGCACACTTTGCATAAGCCTCCAACCGCGCAAAATATTCAGGCAGAAGTTTCTGTCTGCCGGACATGCCAATGACTTGACCTCCCGCAATGAGCCCGAGCGCTCCCGCGACACCGAGAGTATTAGCAAGTTCTTCGTCAGAATACTTTCCCCCGACTCTCCCTCCCGAGTGCCGACGTGATACCTGATGGAATCCGGTATGCGTAAAACCATTCAGGGCGGACCATGCCGTTTCCTTGAAACGTGACAGAACACCGTTGGGTGTACCGATCTTGCCTTCAATCTCTCCAATGAGTTCAGCGAAGCTCTTGTCGAGTTTCCCCTTCTTGAACTTCTGCAACTCTTTGTCAGTGGCACATTGGAGAAGCCACATTCCGCGAACGAGGGACTCAGCGAGCACGCGAAGAAGCGCCATTTCTGAGCCATAGAGTTCCGACGAATGCAGGAGCGCAATCGCGGCCTGATGTTCGATTGCGACGTCAAAGCAACCGACTGCAATCAAAGATCGCTCATCGGCAGGCAGCAACAAGTTCGTAGTGTGCGTGTCTATCCACGCCATTACCTCAAGAAGCTTTGCGTGCTCGGCAGCCGCTTTCATGTGCGCCCTAACAAATGAAGTCGACGTCACTTCGGGAAACATGTTATTGGACTGTCCAATAACATGGGTGGGGCTTCTAAGGCGTTGAAATCAATTTGATTGTGCATATGGATGAGCGGGGCCACGTCCAATAACCTTTTGGCTATGCGAATTACAAGGGATGTTAATTTCCGAAAAGCATAGCCATAAAGCATGAGCGCGTCCATGGGCATTCCCCCCCTCTGTCCCGCCGAGCGCAGGCAGGTTCGCCGGGGAATTCTGGTCGCGTTGTCCGAGCCGCAGGCGAGTTTAGCGGCCAGCCCGGCGAACCTGCCGGAGCGAGGGAAGCCTGATGCAGTCAGGCCGGGGCGGCGGGGCGTGCTTCTCTGCCTACTCTCTTGCCGCGCAGCAAGAGAGTAGGTCGCCCGCCGGGGCGAGTCCCGGCATCCTGTGCGATACGGGGCGGGTAGAAGGCAAGTTGGCCGTCATGCTTCGACAGGCTCAGCACGAACGGAATCGCTGAAGGTGCTTCGACTCCGGGCTGCGCCCTACGCTCAGCATGACCGGAGGAAATATCCTGAAGGGCACACGTCCCGTGGGACGAACGGGGTTATTGAAAGGGCTTCGACAAGCCTGTCCTGAGCGAAGTCTAAGGGCTCAGCATGACCGGAGAAATACCCTGAAGGGCACACGTCCCGTCGGACGAACGGATTGTCCGTTCGATCAATCGATCTCGATCTCCTTCGCCGGCACCATCGCATTCCTCACCACGATTTCTGTCAACGTCGGCGCGCACCACTCGATAAAGCGGTAGGCATAGCCGCGCAGGTAATGGCCCTTGCGCACCGCGATGCGCGTGGTGTTGAGCGGGAACAGGTGGTCGCCGGAGAGCAGGCGCAGGCCGGAGTCCTTGGCCGGATTGAAGGCCATCGACGCAACGATGCCGATGCCCAGGCCGAGTTCCACGTAACTCTTGATGACGTCGGCGTCGAGCGCGGCCATGACGATGTCCGGCGACACCCCGGCCGCCGCGAAAGTACGGTCGATGCTGCTGCGCCCGGTAAAACCTTCGTGATAGGTGATGATCGGATATTCACCGATGGCTTCCAGCGTCAGCGGTGTCACGTCGATCAGCGGGTGGCCCTCCGGCACCATGACGCCGTGATGCCACAGGTAATAGGGAAACGAAGCCAGGGTCGCTACGCCTTCCAGCGCCTCGGTGGCAATGCCCACGTCGGCCTCGCCGGACGCCAGCAGCGCGGCGATCTCCTCGGGATTGCCCTGGTGCAGCACCAGATGAACCTTGGGAAATTCCTTCTTGAAGCGCGCCACCACGGCGGGCAACGCGTAACGCGCCTGGGTGTGGGTGGTGGCGATGGTCAGCCGGCCCTCGTCGCGGTTGGCGAACTGGTCGGCGAGGCGTTTGATGTTCTTGGCGTCGATCAGCATGCGCTCGACGATTTCGAGCAGTTCCTTGCCCGGCTCGGTGAGCCCGGTGAGGCGCTTGCCGCGGCGGACGAACAGTTCGACGCCGAGTTCGTCCTCCAGATCCTTGATGTGTTTGGACACGCCGGACTGGGAGGTGAACAGGGCGTTCGCCGCATCGGTGAGATTGAAATTCCGTCTCACCGTTTCGCGGATGATGCGCAACTGTTGGAAGTTCACGCCGTTTTCCTTTCGAACAGTTTGAGCTTGGCCGGTACCAGACGTACCCGCTGCTCGGGCTGCAAGTTTAATTCGCTAATGCGCGCGCGCGGCAGTTCGACTTCGTAGTGCAGCGGCTCGTCGATGCCGTTCTCGGCATACAGTTCGATGCGCGCCGTGGCACCGAAGGACAGCACCCGCGCCACAATGGCTTCGAGTCCTTCGTCGCTGGACAGATCGGTGACGATCTCCAGTTCGTGCGGCCGGGCGAAACCGACCGCATCGCCGCTCACCGCCTGCGCCGCATCGCCGTGCTGGAGGCGCGCATCGCCCACTGCCAGATGCTCGCCCTCGACGCGGCCGTGGAACAGATTGACGGCGCCGAGGAAGCCATAGACAAAGGGCGTCGCCGGGTGTTCGTAAACTTCCTGCGGCGTGCCGATCTGTTCGACCTTGCCGTGGTTCATCAGCACCACCCGGTCGGAGACTTCGAGCGCCTCTTCCTGGTCGTGGGTGACGAAGATGCTGGTGATGTGCAGCTCGTCGTGCAGCCGGCGCAGCCAGCGCCGCAGTTCCTTGCGCACCTTGGCATCGAGCGCGCCGAACGGCTCGTCGAGCAACAGCACCCGCGGCTCCACCGCCAGGGCGCGGGCCAGCGCGATGCGCTGGCGCTGGCCGCCGGAGAGCTGGGAAGGAAAACGGTCGGCCAGCCAGCCGAGTTGCACCAGGTCGAGCAGATCGCCCACCTTGCGCCGGATCACCGCCTCGCTCGGCCGCTCGCGGCGCGGCTTGACGCGCAGGCCGAAGGCGACGTTCTCGAATACGGTCATGTGGCGGAACAGCGCGTAATGCTGGAAGACGAAGCCGACATTGCGCTCGCGCACATGGGTGGCCGAGGCATCCTCGCCTTCAAGCAGTACACGGCCCGAATCGGCCCACTCCAGGCCGGCGATGACACGCAGCAGCGTAGTCTTGCCGCAACCCGAGGGGCCGAGCAGGGCGGTGAGTTCGCCGCTGGGGAAATCGAGCGAAACATCGTCGAGGGCGACGAAATCGCCGAAGCGTTTGTTGATGTTGTTTACCTGGATACTCATGTCTTCAATTCCACAAAAAACATTCACCTCCGTGCCCGGCGGGCTACTGAGGAAGGTCTGAATAAGTCCGTTCGCACTGAGCCCGTCGAAGTGCCTCTCCATGCGGCACACAGGCTTCGACAGGCTCAGCCCGAACGGTGGTGGGAGCTTGTTCGGCGGTCCGCTAATCCTCGAAATGCCTACTGGCCTGCCATTCGACGAAGGTCTTGACCGCCAGCGTCAGCAGCGCCAGCAACGCCAGCAGCGAGGCGACGGCGAAGGCGGCGGCGAACTGGTATTCGTTGTAAAGAATTTCCACATGCAGCGGCAGGGTGTTGGTCAGGCCGCGGATGTGGCCGGAGACCACCGACACCGCGCCGAACTCGCCCATCGCCCGCGCGTTGCAGAGGATCACGCCGTAGATCAGGCCCCATTTGATGTTGGGCAGGGTCACATGCCAGAAGGTGAGCCAGCCCGAGGCGCCGAGGACGATGGCGGCCTCCTCCTCTTCCTTGCCCTGGGCTTCCATCAGCGGAATCAACTCGCGGGCGACGAAGGGAAAGGTGACGAAGATCGTCGCCAGCACGATGCCCGGTACGGCGAACAGCACCTTGATGTCGTGTTCCTGTAGCCACGGCCCGCACCAGCCTTGCAGGCCGAAGATCAGCACGTAGATGAGGCCGGCGATCACCGGCGATACCGAGAACGGCAGGTCGATCAAGGTGATGAGCAACTGCTTGCCGCGGAACTGGAACTTGGCGATGGCCCACGCCGCCGCGACGCCGAACACCAGATTGAGCGGCACGGCGATGGCCGCAGCGAGCAGCGTGAGCCTCACCGCCGACAGCGCGTCGGGCTCGGCCAGCGCGGCGAAGTAGACATCCCAGCCCTTGCGCAGTGCTTCGGTGAATACCGCAGCGAGGGGCAGCAGCAGGAATACGGCGAAGAAGGTCAGCGAGACGGCGATGATGCTCCACTTCACCAGCGCCGGCTCGCGTGTTGCGGTGCTGCTTTCGTAGCGCTCTGCCAGCGATTCGCCCTGCCAGCGGGCGGCGACGGTTCCGGCCATTATCGATCCCTCCCGCTGCGCCGGGCGGTCCAGCCCTGCAGCATATTGATGGCAAAGAGCAGGACGAAGGACGCCAGCAGCATGACCACGGCAATGGCCGTGGCGCCGACGTAGTCGTACTGTTCGAGCTTGGTGATGATCATCAGCGGGGTGATTTCCGACACCATCGGCATGTTGCCGGCGATGAAAATCACCGAACCGTATTCGCCGACGGCGCGGGCGAAGGCCAGCGCGAAGCCGGTCAGCAGCGCCGGCAACAGCGCGGGGAAGACAACGAAGCGGAAGGTCTGCCAGCGGCTGGCGCCAAGACTGGCCGAGGCTTCCTCAAGCTCTTTTTCCAGATCCTGCAGAATCGGCTGCACGGTGCGCACGACAAAGGGCAGGCCGATGAAGATCAGCGCCACCAGCACGCCGAGCGGCGTGAACGCGATCTTGATGCCATGCGGTTCGATGATCCGCCCGACCCAGCCGTTGGCGGAATAGATGGCGGTCAGCGCGATGCCCGCCACCGCCGTCGGCAACGCGAAGGGCAGATCGACCAGCGAATCGACCAGCCCCTTGCCGGGAAAGCGGTAGCGCACCAGCGACCAAGCCAGCAGCAGGCCGAACACCACGTTGATCGCCGCCGCCAGCAGCGAAGCACCGAAGGAGAGCTTGTAGGAGGCGACCACGCGCGGCGAACTGATCACCGCCCAGAACTGATCGAGACTCAGGCTCGCCGTCTTGATGAACACCGCCGCCAGCGGAATCAGCACCAGCAGCGAGAGATAGACGAGGGTGTAGCCGAGGGTGAGATTGAACCCCGGCAGCACCCGTCGCGGCGAGGCAACGCTCGTGGCACTTGCGACGCTCATTTGCGCTCCCGGTAGTTGGCGATCACGATCTGGTCATAGATCGCGTTGTCGTCGAAATGCACTTTCTGCGCTTTGGCCAGACTGCCGAACACCGACTCCACGGTGAACAGCTTGAGCGACGGGAAATCCCTGGCGTATTTCTTCAGCACGGCTTCATTACGCGGGCGGAAATGGTGGCGGGCGATGATGTCCTGGCCTTCCGCGGAATAAAGGAATTCCAGATAGGCCTGGGCCTGCTTGCGCGTACCCTTGCGCGCCACCACCTTGTCCACTACCGCCACCGGCGCCTCGGCGAGGATGCTGGCCGATGGGTAAACAATGTCGAACTTGTCGCCGCCGACTTCCTTGTCGATCAGCGCCGCCTCGTTCTCGAAGGTCACCAGCACATCGCCGATGCCGCGCTGGGTGAAGGTGGTGGTGGCGCCACGGCCGCCGCCATCGAGCACCGGGACGTTGGCGAACAGGCGCTTGACGAAATCCCGTGCCTGCCCCTCGTTGCCGCCCTTGTGCACGGCATAGCCCCAGGCGGCGAGATAAGTGTAGCGGCCGTTGCCGGAGGTTTTTGGATTGGGCACGATCACCGCAACACCGGGCCTGGCGAGGTCGCCCCAATCGCGAATGGCCTTGGGGTTGCCCTTGCGCACCAGGAACACCGAGGTCGAGGTGTACGGCGCCGCGCCGAAGGGAAAGCGCTTTTCCCAGTCGGCCGCCACCAGCCCGCCCTGCCCCACCAGCAGGTCAATGTCAGTCGATTGATTCATGGTCACCACGTCGGCCTCCAGGCCGCCCGCCACCGAAGTGGCCTGCTTGCTCGATCCGCCGTGGGACTGGTTGATGGCGAGTTTCTCGCCGGTCTTCGTTTCCCAGCTCTTGATGAAGGCCGGATTGATCTCCTTGTACAGCTCACGCGTCACGTCGTAGGAAACATTGAGCAGCGTGGTCGCCGCCTGGGCAAGCATGCCGCTGCCTGCCAGGGTCAGGCCGAGGGCAATCAAGAACGCCGTGCGCCACCACACCGGCTTCGATTCGTTATGCATTGCGCACTCCGTTGTTGGGTATAGACGGCAGAGCTTAATGATCGACTCGCCCAAGCGGAAACAATTAGTTCCGATTTGCTTATTCGATTTGTGCCATTAGCCGTGCATATCCGCGGTTCGGCGCCGTCAGCCGGGAGCACCGAGGCAGCGATTACAATTTCGCCTCATCCCGCCAAGATCGCGCTGCCAATGCCTACCGCCGCTGCCTTAACGCTCCCGCAACACACCCTGCGCCTGCCGCTGAACGACGAGCTGCATGCCCGGCCACCGGTCACGCTCGCCGATCCGACCTGGATCACCCATCTCGTGATGCTGCACGAAAGCCCGGCCGGCACCGCAGAGCGCGTCGCCTCGCTGGACGAGGAGCGGCATTTGCAGGCGCTTTGCGCCCTGGCCCGCGGCCCCTTCGAATCGCAGAAGCACGGCAATCACTGGATTCTCGAAGCCGGCGGATTGAGCCTGAAATGGGAACGCCATAACGAGTTTTCCAGCTACACCTTCTTCCGTCGCCGCGAAGCTTCGGACAGCGATCAAGCGACGGCGCTGGAAGCCTTTCCGCCCGACTGGTGCATGGCGATCCCGGGGCAGTTGCTGGTCGCCAGCCACGTCGAATACTGCACGCCGCGCCAGCGCGACATCGACGCCCTGCTCGACGAAGCCGGCAGCGCCCGCGTCACCACCATCGCCTCGCGCGTCGCCGGCGGCGACAGCCTGATAGTGTCGGACTTCCGCCTGCACGACGGCTACACCCGCCTGATCGTCGTCGATGAAAGCGGGAACGCTCGCCAGGCCGGCGTCACGGTGCAGCAGCTGCTGGAGATCGAGACCTACCGCATCATGGCCCTGCTGTCCTTCCCCGTGGCGCGCGAGGTCAGCCAGCGCCTCGGCCGCGCCGAGCAGGAAGCCGCGCAGCTGATGGCCGAAATGGCCGGTGAGCAGGGCCACGAGAACGAACGCGCGATCCTCGCCCGCCTCACCCGGCTGGCGGCGGATGTCGAGCTTTCGGTATCGCGCACGGCCTACCGCTTCGGTGCCGCCGAAGCCTACTACGCCATCGTCCGCCAGCGCCTCGACGACCTCGCGGAACAACGCATCGGCCGTTTGCCGACCGTGCGCAGTTTCATGGACCGCCGTCTCGCCCCGGCAATGCAAACCTGCCTTTCCGCCGCCAAGCGGCAGAGTGAGCTGTCCAGCCGCATCGCACGCAACAGCGCCTTGCTGCGCACACGGGTGGAAATCGAACTGGAGCGGCAGAACCAGGAACTGCTGACCCAGCTGAACCGCCGCGCGCGCGTGCAACTGCGCCTGCAGGAAACCGTCGAGGGGCTCTCGGTGGTGGCGATCACCTACTACGCAACGCAGCTGGTGCACCACCTCGCCGTCGGCGCCGAAGAGCGATTTCACGCCATGTCGCCGGAGATCGTCACCGCGCTGGCGATTCCCGTCATCGGCGGCCTGGTCTATTGGGGATTGCGCCGCATGCGCCGCTCGCTGACAGCGATTCAAGGCGACGCCTAAGAAAAGGCTGCCCCATCTCCCGTTTGCCCGGACGCGGCGAAAGACAGCGGGCAACCACTTGAGCTATCGCAAATCGGGGCCGTCCATGATTTGACAACCTCATCGTGACCCGAGGAAATCCCGTGCGACGAACGGACTTGATCCATGCTTCCCAACCCACCCTCTGCGAGCGGCACTGCCAGTGCAGGCAGCATTGCCGTCAAATTTCTCACGTGGGATTACAAATCGACATGGTGGCAATACACGCTTCGTACCACCCTGGGCTACAGTGGTCATGTAGCTGTTCCACTTGGTCGCCCTTACTGGAAAAGGAAACCCTTATGAACCGTCCACTCAACTCCCCCCGACGCATTGCCGTCTTGGCCATCGCTGGACTGATCGCTTCCGCACCGGTTTTCGCCGAAAAACCTTCTTGGGCCGGCGGTGGGAAGGATGAAAAGAAACACGAGGAACGCAGCGAAGGCCGACGCAACGGGAAAGATGAAAATCGTTATGACGAAAAACGCGATGGCCGCCACCAGGAAGGGCGCGATACAGATCGCCGTGGTCGCATTGAATTGCGTTTTGGCGACGACAACCGGCGCATCATCAACGAGTACTACGGCCCCATGTTTCGCGCCGGCAACTGCCCGCCCGGCCTGGCCAAGAAGCACAACGGCTGCCTGCCGCCGGGACAGGCGAAAAAATGGGCGCGAGGCCGTCCGCTTCCCGCTGGGCTTGATTACTATGACCTACCGCACGACTTGGTGATCCGCCTCCCTCCGCCCCCTGAGCACCATCGTTATGTTCGTGTCGCATCCGACATTCTGCTTATCGCCATCGGTACCAGCATGGTGGTAGACGCTCTCGAGGATATCGGTCGCTAGCGTGAGCTGCCGGGCAGGCAGTACCCCCTGGTCCCCCTAGCGGAGTTCCGCCGCCCACCATTTCTATTGCCCTTCGGAGTATGGCTTGCTTTACAAATAGGAATGATTCTTATTAAAATATAGTCGGTATTACCAAGCCCCAACCAAAAAATGGAGTCATGATGATTCGGATACCCCGCTTGCTTGCCGTACTCGCCACCGGTTTCGCCCTGTCGGCCGCTCAGGCCGAAGAAAAGGTGCTCAACCTTTACTCCGCCCGCCACTACCAGACGGACGAAGCGCTCTACAGCAACTTCACCAAACAGACCGGCATCGCCATCAACCGCATCGAGGCCAAGGAGGACGAATTGCTCGAACGCCTGCGCAATGAAGGCGCGTCCAGTCCGGCCGATGTGTTCATCACGGTCGATGCCGCGCGACTGGCCAAGGCCGACGAACTCGGGCTGTTTGCCCCGCTCAAGTCGCCGCTGCTGGAATCCCGCATTCCCGCCCATTTGCGCGGCGAAAACTGGTTTTCGTTCTCCACCCGGGCGCGGGTGATCGTGTACAACAAGGCGGACGTCAAACCCGCCGATGTGCAGAACTACGAAGACTTGGCGCTGCCTGCACTACGCGGCAAGGTTTGCAGCCGCTCCGGCAGCCATCCCTACAACCTGTCGCTGCTCTCTTCCATCATCGCCCGCCGCGGCGAATCCGATGCGGAAGCTTGGGCGCGCGGCGTGGTGGCCAATTTCGCACGCAGCCCCAAGGGCGGCGACACCGACCAGATCAAGGCGGTTGCCGCCGGCGAATGCGGAGTGACGATTTCCAACAGCTATTACGTGGCGCGACTGATGCGTTCGGAAAAGCCGGAAGACCGCAAGGTGATCGAAGCCGTCGGCGTGGTCTGGCCGAACCAGAAGCTGCACGGCGCGCACATCAACATTTCGGGCGGCGGCATGCTGAAGACGGCGCCGCACAAGGAAGCGGCGCGCAAGTTTCTCGAATATCTGGTTTCCGACCAGGCCCAGATTTATTTTGCCGATGGCAACAACGAATGGCCGGTGGTGAAATCGGTTCAGGTCAAAAACCCGGCGCTACAGACTCTGGGCAGTTTCAAGGCGGACATGCTGCCGGTGACCGACCTGGCGAAGAACGCCGCGCTGGCGCAGAAGGTATACGACCGCGCCGGCTGGAAATAGTCACCGCCGTCCAAGTCGGCCGTGCGCAGCCGGGGGGCGGCCGTCAACAGCTTGTCGTCGCCCTGCCGCCGGCGATCTGACGCGCCAGCACGATGATCGGCAACAGCCCGACGATAACGATGGCGAGTGCCGCGGTGGAGGCTTCCGCCAGGCGCTCGTCGGCGGCGAGGATATAGGTCTGCGTCGCCAGCGTATCGAAGTTGAACGGCCGCATCACCAGGGTGGCCGGTAGTTCCTTCATCACATCGACGAACACCAGCAGCGCCGCGGTCAATAGACTGCCGCGCAGCATCGGCAGATGCACCCGCTGCAAGGTGGCCGCCGGGCCGCAGCCGAGACTGCGCGCCGCCGCATCCATGCTCGGCGTTATCCGCGCCAGCCCGGCATCCACGGTTTGCAGCGCGATGGTAAGAAAACGGGCGACATAGGCATACACCAGGGCCGCAATCCCCCCGGTCAGCAACAAGCCGGGATGAACGCCGGTCGTCGCCTGCCACACCGCCCCCAGGGCATGATCGAGGCGGGTCACCGGAATAAGGATACCGACAGCGATCACCGCCCCGGGCACGGCGTAGCCCAGGCCGGCCAGGCGTGCCGCCAAACGCGGCAGCCAGCGCCGCGTCCGCGCACCGTAGGCAACAAGCAGGGCGAGTCCGGTTGCCACGATGGCCGCAAGACTGGCCAGCGCAAAACTGTTGCGCGCCAGAATCGCGAAGCGAACGCCGAATTCAGGATCGCCGTCGAGCAACGCCATGCGCGCCAGCAAGAAGGCCGGCAACAGAAAGCCTACAGTCAGCGGCAGCAGGCAGCCAACGATGGCCAGCAGCGCCTGTAGACCGTGCAATCGCTGCCGCTGCAACCCGCGGCGGGCGCTGCCGTCGTGATAACGGGCGCGCCCGCGACTGACCCGTTCCATGGCAAGGAGGAGCAGGACGAAACCGAGCAGCCAGGCGGCCAGTTGGGCGGCGGCCGCGCGATCGCCCAAAGAAAACCAGGCGCGATAGATGCCGGTGGTGAAGGTCGGCACCGCGAAATACGCAACGGTTCCGTAATCGGCCAGGGTTTCCATCAACGCCAACGCCATGCCGGCGGCAATTGCCGGCCGCGCCAGCGGCAAGGAGACGCGAAGAAACGCACGCCACGGCGTGTGGCCAAGCAACCTCGCCGCATCGGTGAGACCGCTTGCGCCTTCAATGAAGGCCGTCCTTACCAACAGGTAGACATAGGGATAGAGCACGCAACTGAACAAGACGATGGCGCCAGACAGGCTGCGAATGTCGGGAAACCAGTAATCCGCCCGACGCCAGCCGAAACTCTCGCGCAGCCAGCTTTGCACCGGGCCGACGTACTGGAGAAAATCGGTATAGGTGTAGGCCAGCACATAGGCCGGCATGGCCATCGGCAACAGCAGCAGCCACTCAAAATGGCGCCGCCCCGGAAACTCGTGAATGGCCACCAGCCACGCCGAACCCGTACCCAGGGCGGCCACACCGACACCGACACCGAGGCACAGCCAGAGGGTGTTGCGCACGTAGTCCGGCAGCACCGTGCTGACCAAGTGAGCCCAGGTTTCGCCGGTACCGCCG
>Ga0172380_10003663_pt1 | contig 20739 bp, 19 predicted proteins | sample Leawe162metaG_FD_119747 | JGI IMG/M metagenome (GOLD analysis project Ga0172380, IMG submission 119747) | Leachate microbial communities from a municipal landfill in Southern Ontario, Canada - Leachate well 162 metaG | ecosystem: Engineered > Solid waste > Landfill > Unclassified | place... | reverse complement strand
GAGGGTATGGGTGGCTACGAGCTGGTGTGGCATTTGACCGGCCTTTATCCTGAGTGGTGGCCCGGCAAACGCTTCGACCGCGCCGTGAAGTGTTGGGCGGCCGGCACGACCAACCAGAAGACCAAGGAGATCCTGCAGGAGAAACTGTGCGGGCCGATAAGTGACATCGGTACCGGGTTGATCCCCGGCGACTGCATCGTGGATTACAAGAAAAAAGCGTCCTCCGTGCCAGACGTTATCGAGACGGTTTATGTCAAGCACACCAGCGGTGACACCTCAATCGTGGTTTTCAAGTCATATGAGCAGGGCCGGACCGCTTTCGAGGGCACTGAGCAGGATGTGGTCCTGCTGGATGAGGAGCCGCCCGAGGATGTGTACGAGGAGTGCTTGACGCGAACCATGACCACGAAAGGCATTATCATGCTGACCTTCACGCCGCTGCAGGGCGTGTCCAAGGTGGTCATGAAGTTCATGCCGGGCGGTATCGCCCTGGACGGGCCGGTGCCGGCGGTAGACGGCGGGGCGCCGATCAGGTACCTTGTGTCGGCCACCTGGGATGACGCCCCGCATCTTGACGAGGGGCAGAAGCGGAAATTATGGGCCGGACTGGAGCCCCATCTGCGAGATGCCCGGTCGAAAGGTATCCCCTCCCTGGGGTCCGGGGCGATCTACCCGATTCTGGAATCCGAGATCACGGTGGATGATTTCGAGATACCACCATTCTGGCCCAGGGCTTATGGGTTTGATGTCGGGTGGAATTGCACGGCGGCGGTATGGGGGGCTGTCAATCCCGAGACGCAGGTATGCTATCTCTATTCGTGCTACTCCCAGGGGCAGAATCAACCGGTGGTGCATGTTGCCGGGATAAAGTCGAGGGGATCATGGATCCCAGGATGCTCCGATCCCGGGGCAAGGGCAGGTTCTCAACGGGACGGTGAGAAATTACTTGACGAATATCGTGATTTGGGGTTGAATCTGGTAATTGCTGACAATTCCGTTGAGGCTGGTATCTTCGACGTGTGGATTTTACTCAGCACCGGAAAGTTGAAAATCTTTAAATCACTCGCCCCGTGGCTGGAAGAGTTCCGGATTTACCATAGGGACGAGCTAGGAAGGGTTGTAAAAGTGAATGACCACCTGATGGACGCCACGCGGTACTGGGTCAGGACCGGCCGACGTATCGCCCAGCTGCCGCCGACCAATGTGATACTTGCGGCCCTGGGGGCCAACACCACCTATGACCCGTTGAGGTATGGACTATGAGCGGATTATTCGGATCGGTGAAGAAAGCGAAGCCGCCGCCAATTGTCGAACCGGTGACGGACGACACGGAAGCGGTGAAGGCCGCTGCCTTTCGTGAGGCGGAGATGCTGCGCAAAAAGCGGGGGTTCCGGTCAACCATAGCCACATCCGGCCAGGGTGTTTCCGGTAACGCCCCCGGCACGAGGAATACCCTTGGTTGAGCAGCCGGACATAGTCAAAGAGGTCAAGGGCACAATGGCCGCGCTTGAAGAGATCAGGCGGCCCTATGAGCCCATGATCGATGACATCCTGACGTACATCTACCATTCCCGGCGCAAGGTCCGGGAAACGACCCTCAAGGGCCAGAAGACCGGTATCCAGGTTTATGACGGCACCGCCATCAGCGCGGTAAACCTCCTGACTGACGGTCTTACCGGTTACACAGTGAGCAAATCGTTCAAATGGTTCTCTTATGCATTGCCGCAGAAAACACCCGGTGGCCAGAGACTCGACTCATTCCCGGGAGTAAAAAGATGGCTTGAAGATTGTGAGGAGGCGATGTATGCGGCATTCCTCGCCAGCAATCTTTACGAACAGGCCCCGGAATTTGTGCGAGATGCCGTTACTGTTGGAACAGTTACGATCAATATTGACGAAGATATTGCTGGCCGCCGGGTTGTTTTCACCGTCCCCCATTTCCGGGAATGTTACTGCGCGGAAAATTTTTTCGGCGTCGTGGACACCAATTACCGCAAGTACAACCTGACCCTCAAGCAGATGGTTGAGAAGTTCGGCTATGAGCAGATGGCGGCGGTTGATAAGAAATTCAAGAAAGATTACGAGACGAACCGGCACAAGGAGCGTGAGGTAATTCATGCCCGATTCCCCAGGGCGGACTTTGACCCAAGCAAGATGAACGGCCGGAACAAGCCCTTTGCCTCCGTGTGGGTGATGACCTCCGGATGGAAGCTGCTTCTTGAGTCCGGTACATCGCAGCAGCAATTCGTCACCTGGAGGTGGCGCAAAAACTCCGACGAGTGGTACGGCCGTAGCCCGGCATGGGACGCTTTTGTGGATGCCATGACCAGCAACCAAGCCGCGAAAACCAATTTGACCGCCGCCCACAAAATGGTCGAACCGCCCATGATCGGGCCGGCCGACCTGCGGGGGGCGATCCGTAACGGCCCTGGCGGCTGGACGTGGGTCAGCAATATGACCGCTGACCGTCTGCCCCGTCCGTTGCAGGAAAATATTCAGCTGCCCTTCGGCCTGGAAATGCAGGACAGGTTAAGCGAGAAAGTCAAGGACCATTTTCAGGTTGACTTTTTTCTCATGTTGACCCAAGCTGCACTGCAAAAGGTCGAGATGACCGCAACACAGGTTATCGAGATGGGCGGCGAGAAAGCAGCGGTCCTCGGGCCGAGAGTCGGCCGCCTGGAAACAGAGGCCATGAGCCCGATCCATGACGCGGTTTTTTCCATCGAACAACGGGCCGGCCGGATACCACCACCACCACCCATTCTGCAGGAGTACGGCGGGGCCGGAATTGACGTACAGTATCTCGGGCCGCTGTCGCAGGCACAGCGGAAACTATTCGTAAGCCAGGGTATTGACCAGGGCCTTGATTTCATCGGTCGGATCATGGCCGTGGCGCCCGACGCCCTTGATCACGTCAATTTTGACAATACGGTCCGGGACGGCTTGACGGCCCGAGGATTCCCGCAGAAGGATCTCAATTCGGCGGATACCGTCAAACAGATCCGTCAGACGCGCCAGGAAGCCCAGGATCAGCAGGCGCAGCTCGAACAGGCCATTGCCATGGCGAAGGCGATGCCGGCCGCTGGTAAGGCCATTGAGCCCACCAGTGCGGTGGGTATGATGATGGGTCAAGATGCTTGAGCATGAGATAGAGAAATACCGAATGGTTTTTATGAACCCCATCGGTCTGGAAGTTCTCGGGGACATTCTTGGCATGTGCCACTTTGGTTGCACTTTGGACCCGGATAACCCGGCCGCTGTTGCCGAGCACAATGTCGGCGTGATCATTTTGAACAAATGCGGGGTGTTCAACGAAGGGACGCTTCCGCAGGTACTTAAAGCATTCACGGCAGTAACGCCGGAACGAAAGGAGGTTACAGGATGAAAAAGATTTTGTTGACCGGCGTGGCGCTTTTGATGGCCGTGTCTGTTGTCAGTGCAGAAGAGTTCCTCTCGCCCCAGGGCGACGGAAAGGGCGTGATCGGTGGCCGTAAGGCCGAGGCGTGGCGTCAGGTTATTACCGAGAATATCGAGTTTTCCGAGCAGTCCGCGTGCGATACCCCTCCGACCGGCCACTGGAACCTGTGCACCACATCGGCCGGCTTGTTCATCATCGATGACCAAGCTGCAGCCACACAACTCACCTCCGGTGCCGGGGACAATACCCTTGACAACGCCTATGATCAGGGCGGGGCCGGGGCCGGGCGGACAATCACCGCGGATACCGGGGCCGTCACCATCAACAACACCGACGCCGATACCGCCTATCTGCTGGCCGTCACGCCGACGCCCGGCAGTTCCGCGGCAACCGGTGGTGTTCAGATCACCAGCGGCGCCAACGCAACGCAGGATTCGCTCAACATCGTCAATGCCGGGACCGGTGACGATATCCAGGCCGGCAATGGTGCTTTCAAGGTTTCGTCTACCGGAGCGGTTACTGGGTTGTCAGTTGACCTTACCGGGGCACTGACTGCCGCCGGGATTGTAACCCTAGGAAACGGTACGGCTGCAGCTGCGATCAACACATCATCCTGGGATATTTCCAGCGCAGGCGCAATGAGTGGTTTTTCTTCCCTGACCCTCACCGATGATATCACCCTCGCCAACGGTAAGGCGGTCAAGTCCAGCACAACCACGGCGGAAACCATGTTGCTGCAGGCATACGACGTGGACAACACCACCTATCGCGACGTGCTGACGTTGACCAACGGCAACACCATTGCGGCGGCGCTGGGCAGCGGCTTGGAAACCGTAGCGATCAATTCCACCACCTGGGACGTTTCTACCCTCGGGGCATTTACCGGTATTGCCGATGTTACCGGGACGGCTGGTGAGGCCCTGGGAATCACCCTGGCCTCAAACGGCGCGGCAGACGATCTGACCATTTCCGTTACCGGCGCCAATGATTCGAGCGTGATTCTTGCTTCGGCCGGCACCGGGGCGGACGCCATCAGTATTCAGACGTCAGCCGGTGGTGTTGATATCGACTCTCCCGCCGCCCAAGACACCAATATTGCCGGCGGACAGGTCGCCCTTGTCAGTAAGGACGATGCAGCATCTGCCATTTCTCTTACCGCCAACATCGGGACCAGCGAGACAATCGTCGTCACCAACACCCAGGGTACGAGTGAATCCGCCGTTACGCTGGTATCAACCGCCGGCGGTGTAAACGTAGACGCCGCCGCGGCCAAAGATTTGGATCTTGCCGGCGGCCAGGTAAAACTGGTGAGTAAGGACAACGCGGCCGGGGCCATCAGCCTGACCGCGAATATCGGAACCTCGGAGACGATCCTTGTCACCAATACCCAGGGTACCGATGAAGCATCGATCAACGCCACTAGCACAGCGGGCGGTGTGAACATTGATGCGGCCGCCGCCAAAAATGTTGCCATCGACGGTGGTCAGGTTCTGATCGGTTCCAAGGATGATGCGGCTTCAGCCATCGCACTTACCGCTAATGTCGGTACATCGGAGACTATTGTCGTTACCAACACTCAGGGTACGGCGGCCGGAGCCATCGCTTTGACAGCGACCGCCGGCGGTATTACCGCAACCACTGCGGCGGGGAAAGCGATTACTTTGGCCGGAACCACCAACCTGCTGGAGGGTGCGGACGTTGCTTCTCCGGCCGGCGGGGAACTTGATCTTGGAGACGGCAACTATTTCAATATCACCGGTACCAACAATATCACTTCCATCGCTGCGGCCGACTCAACTTCTGGCCGGATGGTAGTACTGAAATTTGCTGACATTTTGACTTTTACGGATGGTAATAACCTCAAACTGGCCGGAAACCTTGTCACATCAGCGGACGATACGATTACGCTGTTTTGTGATGGGACAAGCTGGTTTGAAATGGCACGGTCAGTCAACTAACACATAGGAGCCCTATTTTATGAAATTTTTTGATCGAGTGACCTACGCGCCGGATGATCCACCCCCGGCGGGTGGGGATCAAGACATCAACAATCTGGGATGGAGAGCAGCGTTACCGGATGAGTATAAGACCCATGATTATGTCAAGACCTTCCAAAAACCGGGTGATTTTGTAAAGTCGGCCCTGGAGATCAAGGCGGAACGTGACGGTCTTACCGCAAAGCTGGGACGGGCTATTTTCAAACCGGGGGAGAACGCAAAACCGGAAGAAATTTCCGCTTACCACAAAGCACTCGGTGTGCCTGAAAAGCCGGATGATTACGAGTTTCCCAAAACCGAAGGGGTTGAACATGACCCGCAAATGCTCAGTTGGGCCAGAGGCATGTTTCACAAGGCCGGCCTGAACAAAGAGCAGGCGGGGGTGATCTCCCAGGGCTGGGACTCGTTCATATCCGAGATGGCAAAGGCCAACGACGAAGCCGTTAAAAAAGGTATCACCGAAGCAGAAACGGCGTTGAAAGCCGAGTGGAAAGCGGATTATGACAAGAATCTTGAAATAACCCGCAGGGGGTATGATGCTTTTGAAAAGGCTGTCCCCGGCTTCAAGGATATTCTCGAACTCGACACCGCCGGTGGAAAGATCGGGAACAATCCGATAATGACCAAGGTGTTCCACATGATTGGCAAGGCCATTGGGGATGATCTCAGTATTCCTGGTTTGCCGAACAGCGTGCCGCCGAAAGTTGAAGCCAATTTTCAGTCGATTTACAAAGTACCAAACCCGCCGCGTTAAAGGAGTAACGCACGATGACCACAAATGCACTCGTAGGATACAACACCCTTATGGATGTTGTAAATCAGTACACCAGTATGGACGGGCAGGGGACGTATATCGCCGCGGCGAAGACGCTTTCCCGGAAGTGCCCGTTAATCGCGATCCTGCCCATGATGCCGTCAAACCAGATCATGAGCAATATCGGCAGCCGTGATGCATACCTGTCCACTCCGGGCACTCGTCGGTTTAACGAAGGTGTTACCCCGACTGCTACCAAGACCACACCGTTCACCGATCCGATTTGTATCGTTGAGGACTACAGCGAGGTTGATAAAGCTTTGTGGATGATCCAGAACGATCCGAACCGGTGGAGGGAAGGAAAGGACCAGCGGAAGGTCGAGACAATGACCCAGAAAGCGGAAAATCTCCTGTGGTATGGGAATGTGGCGACCGATACCGCCGGTATTAACGGCGTCTGCACCCGGTTCAACTCACTTACCCGTCGGCCGAACAGTGACACCGCCTGGCCTTATAATACGGTGAGTGCAGGCGGGTCCGGTGGTGACACCACCAGTATTGTTGTTATGCAGTTTGGTGAAGGTAAGGTATTCGGTCTGTACCCAAAGAACCTGCCCGGCGGCCTGACGATTGAAGACCTCGGTGAGGTAACAAAGGAGGAATCCGGAAAACTTATGCAGGTGCTCCGGACCCATTTCGTTTGGAACTTCGGTCTTTCCATCGAGGACGAGCGGTGTGTTCAGCGTATCTCCAATATTGAGGTTTCCGGTACCACCAATATCTTCGATGAGGATCAGCTGATCGTAGCGATCAACAACCTGCCCGATGGCGGCGCGGACCCGAGTACCACCATTTTCGTGTCCCGTTCCGTCAAAAATCAGTTGGATATTCGGGCAAAAGACAAAAATAACGTTCGGTATGAGATGTCCGAAGTATGGGGCCAGACCGTCACAAAGTTTCGTGGAGTCCCGGTGATGTTGGCCGAGAAGCTCCTTGAAACCGAAACCGCAGTAGCGTAAGGAGGCATTGACCATGGGAATGTACGATTATAAGTTGCTCCTGTGCGCGGCGCAGGTACTTGGTAATGCCGCTGATGAGTACACCGATGATGAGGCAAACTTCGGTGTTGTTACCCCCGCCGTCAATATGGGCGGAAATTTCGGTCTGCACATGGCCGTAACCACAACTTTTACCGGGCTCGACAGCGGGGCCATCTTGTGGACCGCTCACGGTGCTGCCTCGTCTCCGACTACCAAGCATACCGGTATGTTCATCCCGGTTGCCAGTCTGGTCGCCGGGGCGCATTTCTTCGTCCCCTGCGGTAACGTCCCGCTCCTGCAGTATGCGCGGGGCCTGTTCGATATCGTGAATGAAGTCGCCACCGCCGGCGCGGCCACAATGTGGTTTGGCCCCGGTCCTGAGTAATTAAAATCGTGGCCCGGCCGGCTGATACGGCCGGGCCACCCAGCGTGAGGATTTTTATGATTGTCAAATGCGTTCAAGAGTGTTTTGATTCCGTCCGCTGCCGGCACTATTTCCCCGGTGATCAGGACGACATAGCCCCTATGAGTCCGGTTGCCCAGCATTTTGAAGGCTGGCCGCCCGGTACGGAAATCTACTGTAAGATTCGTGGTACCAAGACCACCCCGGCCCGCGACGGCGTTAAGGTTGTCCCCGGTGTCCGTCCGGTCGATCCGGCCCCTGCCGCCCCGCCGCCCGTCACTCATGAGGACCACCCGTGCCCCTGGTGCGAGTTCAAGGGGAAGAATGAGGCATCCCTGCGGACCCATCAGCGCAGTTGCAAGTCGAAACCGGTCGAACCTGGCGCCCCGCCCCCGTTTGGTGAGGCAGAGTAATGGCCTACTCGGTTCTCGGTATCTACAACCTGGCGCTTGCGGATCTCGGGGTTGCCAAAGTTGACAGCACGTCCGAATCATCCACTGCCTGTAACCGCATCAACGACGTGTACCAGTACATCAGGGATGAGGTTCTGGAGGCGAACGACTGGAATTTTGCCATCACACGGGTGCTGCTTACCGAGAATGCCGAGGCCCCCGTTCAGGGCTTTGATCACGCCTATACCCTGCCGGCGGATTTTCTCCGTCTCTGCGAGGACGACGCAAATGATCCGCCGGTTTATCCGAATGGCCTGCCGTATGTGATCGAGGCCCTTGCTGACGGGACGAGTTGTCTTTTTACCGATTACGATAACGCTTCTGAAAACCTGTCCATCCGGTACGTCAAGCGGGAAGAGAATCCGGCCCGGTATTCCGCTATTTTCTGCCGGACCATTGCGGCCCGCCTCGCTGCTGCCGTTGCCCTTCCGCTCACTGAGAGTTTGAAGAAGCTCGAAGCGATGGAGGCCCTCTATGAGCAACGCCTTTTAAACGCCAAAGGGCTATCCCGCTCCGGGGATTATCTGACGAATGAAACAGGAAGCACAGATTGGGTCAATGCGGGACGATGAAAGAATTAAGGAATCTACGTAGAATAAGTTCCGGCCTGTGGACCGACGGCCAGAAGTCTTATCGTATTCTCGAAGAGTCCGAGTCCATCTACGTTTTCGTTCCAAACGCCATTATTGGTCGTCTTCTAACGGTTGATGCCAACCACCGTGTTGTCAGTATTTCCAATCTTTCCACCAAAATTTCCGGTACGGCCGGGCGCCTGACTTCCATCGATAACGGATCGGGCGGTGTCATCCTCGATGTGGTCGAGAGTGGTCTGGACCACGGGTCATTTGCCGGCCTTGTGGGTGACGACCACACGCAGTATCATAATGACACCCGCGGGGATGTGCGGTATTATACGAAAGCGCAGATTGACGCGCTTGATCCGCTCTGTCGCAAAGGTGAAGTGCTGGTTTACAAGGGGGACACGTTGACTTATGGCTGATGCTTTGAAATACACCCTGTGCCTGCTTGATTCCGGTGTGGCCGGGATGCAGGCCGGCGATCCGAAAACAACGATTTACACGGTCCCGCCGGGCCGGAAGGCGGTCCCGGTTCTGGCCGTGGTCCGTAATCCTACCGCTTCATTGGCGGATGGGATTGATTTTGATTTCGGGGACGGCGCCAATGCTGACACATGGGTAAATACTGTTGATCTTTCCGGGCTGACCGCTGCCACCGACTCCTATGTGGTATCCGGCCTTGGTGCAAAGTATACCATCCTTGACGCCGGGGACGAATGGGGGATAAAACCGGTGACAGGGGCCACGGCCGATGCCACCGCGACCATTGACCTTTTCGGCTATGAGTTTGACGCATGAAAACGACTCCTGTCCGTAATAATTTCAATGGTGGAGAGGTATCCCCGAAGCTCGACTTTCGCGGAGACATCGACAAGTACCAATCCGGGTGCCGCACCCTTGAGGGGTTTATCCCACTCATCGAGGGCGGTGTTCAGCGGATGCCCGGCACGTATTATGCAGACGAAACGAAAGATTCTTCCCAGAAATCCCGTCTCATTCCTTTCACCTTCTCAACGACTCAAGCGTATATTCTTGAGTTTGGCAACGAGTACATCAGAGTTTACAAAGACCACGCGAGGATTGCAGGAGTTGAGGTCGTTACACCCTACCAGACCGCCGACCTGCCGACGCTTAAGGTCCGGCAGTCGGCCGACATGCTCTTTATTTATCACCCGAGTTATGCGACTCGCCGACTGATTCGGACCAGCCATACCGCTTGGACCCTTGATGAAGCCCCGTTCAGCCCGGCCCCGACCCAGGAGAAAGGCCATGTGCTGGCGGCCACCCTTACCCCAGCAGCGACGACTGGAACCAGCATCACCTTTACTGCGAGCGCCGCGGTATTCCTTACCGCCGATGTTGGACGCATGATCGAGTACGGGTCGGCCAGAGCATCGATAACATCCTTTACCAGCACCAGCGCGGTTGTTTGCGATATTCTCGATGCGTTTCCCAGCACTGCGGCGATTCCTTCCGGCGACTGGACCTTGCTTTATTCCCCCATTTTCACACTTGAACCGGATCGGACGAGGAAAGGTCAAATCTGCGTTCTGAACCCGAATGGTGCAAAGACCAATCTGATTGACCCGGGTGCGGATAACTGGAAGGAATCGTCAGTTTCCGGGGAGTATTATCTTTCCGTTGGTGCCCCGTTTTATTACGCTACCGAACCTGATGCGATGTATGTCAATAACGTACTTATGACCGAGGGTACACTTGGATCTTTGTCGGCGTTGAGTGGCTATGGTTGGGGATGGGGGGATAATGATGGGCTTGGTTATAATACCATTTATGTTCGGTTTGGGTATGGGCAAGACCCGGAGGATTCGACCTACGGTTACGAGCCTAATTTTCTCCAGCGACTCGACTCCACCAATGTCGGCGTGTTTCGACCCACTGATGTTGGTAAATTTATTTTTATCAACAATGGATGCATCAGAATTACCAAGATCGATTCATCCATATCGGCTAGGGGGGAAATCCTCAGCGCGTTATCGTCCACCGACGCGACCAACGTGTGGACGATGGAAGAAGAGATATGGAACGCCACCGATGGGTACCCTCCATGTGGTGGATTTTTCGAGCAACGGCTTGTTGGCGCCGGGGCGCCCGGCTACCCGCAGACTGTCAATTTAAGCACATCGGCGGATTTTTACAATTTCGCCCGTAACGCTGAGGCAGACGATGCGGCCATGGAGTACACCGTGGCCTCGGACGGTCAGGTGGAGAGTGTCCGATGGGTGGCTGTTGGAGATTATCTCTTCCTTGGCACGACGAACGGCGTCCTCAAAATGGGTGCGTCGAGTTCCACCGACCCATTCACCCAAACAAATGTTTCCGTAAAAAAACAGATCGGCCTCGGGGTAAAAAATATTGACCGACTAGCCGTGAGTGACTCGTTCATGTGGGTCAGTCTGTCCGGTCTCGACCTTTATAAGATGGATTTTTCCCTGGAAAAAGATAAGTATATCCCGACCAACATGACCAGGATCGCCAGCCATATTGCCAAAGGGGCAACCAAGGCATTATCAGGCATGACCGAGCTGGCCTTCCAGCAGTCACCATTCCCTATCGTGTGGGCCGTGCGGGCCGATGGCCAACTTTTGGGGATGACCTACGAGGTGGCAGAGAATATCTATGCGTGGTTCCGGGTCATTACGGACGGTGCGTTTGAATCCGTGGCGGTCATCAGTGATGACGGTGAAGAAGATCAGGTATGGTGTATCGTCAAGCGGACTATTGACGGTACAACCGTTCGGTATGTGGAGTATTTCACCCCTATCGAGCTTTACGGGGGAATAAAGGATTCCTTCTTCGTGCATGCCGGCGCCACTTTTGACGGCGGTGATCCGCTCACCATCACCGGGATTACCAAGGCCAACCCGGCCGTTGTGAGCGCGACGAACACGTTCAGCGGTGGAGAGAAGGTCCGGATCTACGATGTCGAGGGGATGACCGAAGTCAATATCGGGTTGACGACTGCCTACACGGTCGCAAATCCAACCGGGTCCACCTTTGAGTTATCTGGTATTACCTCCGCCGATTGGGGAACTTATACCGGTGGCGGGTCGGCCCTGCAGGTACAAAAGGTTTTTACCTCCGGGCTCAGTCATTTGGAGGGGAAAACTGTCGATGTTGTCATTGATGGTGCGGCGGATGTGCAGCGCACCATCACATCCGGCCAATTGACGATTGGATATTACGGCAACAAGGTCCACATCGGACTTCCGGTCAGCAATACCCTCGCTCCCACAATGCCCTATATCCAAACAGCGCAGGGGGTGTCCCGCGGTAAAAAGCAACGAATAAACGAACTGGTTGTTTCGGTCTATGAAACCCCGTGCGGGAAATTTGGCCGTGATACCACGCATCTTGAGGCAATGAAGATCGGTACCGGCGGGACGCCGGCGCTTTTCTCCGGGGAAATTATCGCCTCCTTCGACGGCAATTGGGGGACCGATGCGCCGGTTATTATCACCCAGGATAAACCGCTGCCGATGACGATCCGCAGCATAAATTATTCGATCAGTGTCAATGAAAACTGAGATTATCCAATATAAGCCGCTTCATGCGTTTGAGCTATACGACCGGCAGATCCGCGAATCCGAGTTCGTCCTGTCGGCGGTCCCTGGGTGGGATGAGGCGGCGATGCGTTGGGTGGGGATGGGACCGGCGTTTACTCTCATGGTTGATAACCGTGTGGAAGCCTGTGGGGGTATTATTATGATCGATGAGACTTTCGGGGAATGTTGGCTGTTGATACCGAAGTCCGCCCATGGTATCATCATTTACCGCGCCATTATAAAAAAATTGTCGGAATTGATGAAACAATGTAAGTTCCGTAGATTGCAAGCGTTTGTTCTGGAAGGATTTGATCATGGTGAAAATTTGGTAAAACGACTCGGGTTTGAACTTGAAGGCCGGTTACGTAAGTACGGCCCGAACGGGGAGAATCTTCACCTCTACGCAAAGGTGTTCTAATGGCCGCCGCGTTACCATATATCGGCTACGCCCTGGCCGCGGTATCGGCCGCCGGTGCGATATCTTCCGCCCAGGCGCAAAAACAGGCCGGAGAAGACGAAAAGACCGCCTATAACATGCGGGCCGCGGCAACCTTGCGCCAGGGCGCACAGGAAGAGGATATTGCCAGGAGTAAATTAGCCAAATTGCTCGCCTCCCAGCGGGCGCTTTACGCAAAAGCCGGTGTGGATATATCATCCGGTAGTCCTCTTACGGTAATGGCCGACACAGCATCTGAAGGGGAAAAGGAAGCATTGAGTATCCGATTCGGCGCCAAAGAGGACGCGCGGCTCCAACGGTTTTATGGAGCAACCGCTTCGGCCGCTGGCCGCCGGCAGGGAACGTCAACACTGATTACCGGCCTCGGGGCGGCCGGACAATCGGCGTTTTCCACGTATAAGAGGACCAACTGATGCCGAAGATACCAACCTTCACATCAGAAGCCACCCAGGGTGTACCAGGAATCGAACCGGGACAGTTTTCCAGGGCGAACCGGGCGACGGCCCAGGGCTCGGAACAAATCGCGCAAATCGGCTTGCAGGCCGCCGATACCCTATCCCGACAGTACGAGGAAGAGAAGGCGGCGGAACGGACCCTAAAGTCCATCGAGATCGACAACGGTTTGAAGTCGGACATTGATGTCCTGGCCTCCGGATACGCCGACCGGGACGACTACGAGAATTTCGACAAGGATCGGGAAAAGCAGATTACCGAACTGCGCAACAAGTACATGGGTCAAGTGGGCGATGATAAGGTTTTACGGGTCGCCTTCGAGCGTCGATTTTCTCAGGAAACCCTCAATTTCTCTAATGTAGTCCGGACCAAGAAACGTGATGTCATGAGCAAGCGGGCGCTTGGCGGGTTCGCGACAACCTATAATCAGGCCCTGCAGAATTACGCCGGTGAGCAAGACCCGACCCGTCGGGAAATTATCCGTAAAGATGTTGAGCTGGGTGTGGCCACAATGGTTGCCAGCCGGTTCATGGATGAAGCGACCGGCGAAAAAACCATCCAAAAATTTATCGATGAATCAGAAAAAACCCGTGCTGACCAGATGATCGAGGCGGACCCTGCTTCCGCGCTTGAAGCACTAAAGACCGGAGATTTTGCGGAACTTGCCCCAGCTGACCGGCAGGCGAAGGTTGAAAAAGCGATTCTCCGTAAAAAACAGAGCGATGATGCCGCGAAAGTCGAGGCGGCTGACGCTGAGAAAAAACAGAAGGAAGCCGAGAAGGTTGCCCATGACCAGGAAGAACGGTCCATTGGTGATCTCTTCGTTTCCGGCGATTATGCGGCGATTATCCCGGCTCTCAAACGGTCGAAGTATTTAAAAGGGGATGAGCTCGCCACCTGGACCACAAAGGTCAAAGAGGCGGTAAAGTCCGGCGGCACGGTTGATAAAACCAAACAGGCCGCCGAAATTATCAAAATCAACCAGATGATCGCCGGCGGCGAAGATCCCGCAAAAATTCGCAACCATATCGCCGGTAATCCAAATATTCTGCCGGAGAATCAGGAGCAGTATATCGGCAAGCTGGAATCGAAACTGAGCGCGGAGATTACCGCCGGCCGCAATGATGGGAATACCATTATCCACGGGCTGATTTTTCCAAAGGCCGGCCTCAACGCCGCCTATCAGAATACCCCCCTGCAGACGCAACGGACCGCTGAGGCGCAGCTTGCCCTTGATGATTGGATCGATGACCAGCAGAAGGCCGGGAAATCACTGACCCGGCAGGAGATCAAACAAAAGGCCATCGCAATCGGTCATGATTATTCGATCAGTTTTGCCGAGATGAACCAGTATCAGCGGGATTTCACCACCAAACAGATGGAAGAGGTCAGGAGGCAGCAAGGTGGCGAATAACGATATCACATGGTCACGCCAACCAAGCGGAACGATCCGGGTCAACCCGCCCCCGCCCGCCCCCGTCCCGGAGATGCTGCCCACTGACCCGCCCCCGTTTGACCTGGACGGGTTTTTTAACGAGTGGCATTCGACGGCCCCGGTGGAAGAGTACCAGCCGAAAAAAGAGGCGTTTGCATCGGTCATGAGCGAGCTGACGCGCCCGTTTCTCTCCCAGGGCTACAACACCATGGCTGCAATGAATCGTGGCGTAGCGGCCTTTTCTGTCCACATGGACAGCATTGCAAATTTTCTTGAGGCCAACGGCGTCGGAGAATCGAGCGGGGTGTTCGACACCGCGGCGAAACAGCTTGAAGAGAACGCCGAGTATTGGCAACGCCGTGTGGATGAGGTCGGTATCAACTTTGTCGATGAGGTAATTTCCGAAGCGGTTGGGGAGGCGATCCCCGGTATCACCACGTTTGCCCTCGATGTGGCGAGTGGGTACACCTTTCCGTTCATGGCCGCCGCCGGGGAGAACCCTGAGAATCCGGTATCCGCCGGTCTGCTTGCTGCAGCAAAGACCGGTACGCTCCACGGCCTTTTCAAAATGATCAATCCGCTTCGCCAGTATCTTCGCGCCCCGGTCATGGGGTCCATCTTTGGTATTGAGGACGCCGCCCAGGCGCCGGAAGGACAGAAGGGCCGGCAATTCACCAAGGGGTTTCTGAAAGGCGTCGGGTATTCTGTCACATCGCCGGGTGGCCGCCTCGGACTGAACGAGATCGTGGAGGGCATCAACAAGGAACTGCCGGTATTCATGCAGAATCAAAAGGGCGCGGTCACATTGCCACCCACCAAGGGGGCACCACCGCCCGTCAATACCCCGGCCACCACGCCGCCCTCCGGTATCCCCCCGGACGCACCGGGCACCCGGCAGCGCAAATTTATCAAGACGGTTGAAGAGTCACCCGAGGCGGCCGAGGCCGACCCCCGTATATCACAGCGGGCGATTAGGGCAAAACAGAAAGGCAAAATCGGTCCGGGTGTAAAACAGATATTTAACGAAATGCCATCGCTGGCCGAGAAAGTGGCGGGGGTTGATCCGCAGAAATATACCATCCTGACGAACGCTGAGACGGTGGCAAAAGTCAAGGACCGTATCGCTACTGACGGTCTGCAGTCGGTGGTTGATTTCGTCAAGAGCGATGCGAAACCGTCCGCCGAGAAAGGTGCGGCTTTTGTTGAATTGATGAAAGAGTTCAACCGCCGCGGGGACTTCGACCGAGCTGTTGAGATGACCGAATTATATGATGCGGAACTGCGGGCCAACGGTCAATTCGTTCAAGCTGCTTCATTATGGAGCAAAAACACTCCGCAGGCGTTTATCAAATGGGGGAACAAGCAGCTTGATTCCGTGCGGAAACGATACAGCTGGCTTGACACGGCGACCGGTAGGCGACCGGAGTCGTTTACCCTCACGCCGGCTGAACAGAAGGAAATCATGGATCTCCACCGGAAAGCCAGCCAAATGCCGGAGGGTCCGGATAAAGCCGACCTCAGTTTGCAGATGGTGGATGTTGTTGCAAAAAAGGTGCCACCCAGTGTGTCTGAGTTGTTCGATGCCTGCCGCTACCAGAATATGCTTTCTTCACCCCGGACCCATGCCCGGAACATTTCGGAAAATCTTTTCAATACCTTCATCACCCGCCCTTACGACATAACCACTATTGGGGCGGTTGATTATACAAAATCACTCTTTACCGGGAAAGATCGGAAAATTTACGTTTCCGATGTTCCGGTATATTTGAAAGCGGCCATTAATGCAGTTCCGAATGCTATGGTGGCGTTCCGAGAAACATGGAAGATGGGCAATTATGCCACGATGGAAAAGCCGGAAATCGGTATCGAAGCGAAGAATGCCTTCGAGGCGTCCCGTACCCGGCAAATCCCCAAAGCATTGACGGTTGTCCCCCGCTTCATGGAGTCCTGCGATAAATTTAACGCGGCTCTTATCGGTGCCGGGGAAACCGCCCGTCTTGTGAAACGGGGAATGCCCCCCGAGGAAGCGTATCGAAAGGCGTCGTCTGTTTCCGAGTCGTACCTTTATCGGGACAAACTCGATCCGGAAGGGCCGGGCCTGTCGTATCCATCCAAGGCGCTGTCTTCTCTCGGTGTGCTTCTGCAGGAATCCCGGAAAATGCCGGTGCTTGGCCCGATCTCAAAATGGTATGTCCCGTTTCTCCGGACCCCGATAAACAAGACCATTCAGATGATGGAGCGTAGTCCGCTCGGGTTGGCCCGTGACCCGAAAACTCTTGCTGATTCCGAGGTGCTGGGCAAGATTCTCGGTGGTTCCATTATTACCGGGATCGGTGCAATGATGGCGTCCACGAACGAAACAACCTGGGCGCCACCGACTCGAAAAGAGGATAAAGAGTGGTTTTATGCCACCGCCCGGAAGCCGTATTCCGTGAAGATTAATGACACATGGGTACCGTTCTGGTATCTCGGACCGTTCGCCTTGTCCTTCGGGCTTCCTGCCGCTGCAAAATACTATTATGAGGATCGTCCCGAGGCACTGACCGATGGCCGGGTTGAAAAACTATTTGCCCTGTCGGAAGGGGTCGGGAAATTTGTGGGGAGTCAATCGTCCACGCAGTCGGTCGGGTCTTTATTTTCCGCGCTGTCCGGGGATATTGATTATAAATTTTCCTCGCAAACCGGGTTTACCGTGCAGCAGCTTATCCCCGGCTCTGCCCTTGTCCGCTATGTGAACACAATCCTTGACCCAGTGTATCGGCATCCGAAAGGTTTTATTGAAAAAATAGAAGCAAACCTTCCGATTCTCAGCGACGACCTTGATGCTCGGATGACTCCATACTTTGAAGAGTCAGTCCGCGACCCGATAAATTATTTTTTACCGTATGATGTTGGTCGCGTAAATCAGGAATATGAGGTACAATACCCGTACCAAGAGATGAAATCGCGTCAGGAATATTTGAATAACCAGATGGAAAGTATAACCAGGCGGCTGAGGACCGGAGAACTTACCTTTGAAGAATCTCTTGACGAACAGACAAAAATTATCGAGGCTGGACCAAAGGTGGCAAAATGACAGTAGCGGAAAATAGCGGCAGGATCAAGGCGGCATGTAACGGAATCCTTTCATCCTTTCCCTTCACCATGGGGATCGCGGATTCCGGGGATATACGGGTCGTTCTGTCCGACTCGGATGGTAACGAATCGACCCTTGTGGAAGGAGTCAATTATTACGTTTCCTGCGTGAATAATTGCAGCTCTGGCGGAACGGTAGTAACAACGGAAACGGATGGGACCACCCTGAAAGCCTATGCCGCCGGGTATCATATCACTATCGCCTTTGATGTGCCGCTCTCTCAGGAGTCCGATTTTACGGAAGGGATGGCCACCCTGTACGAGGTATTCGAGCAGCAGCTTGACAAGCAGATGCGGGCTATTCAGATGCTGCGAGAAGAACTGAACCGGTGTCTCTCCCTACCCGTCAGTCAGTACGCCTCTAACCCGTTCAGTCTGCCGGCCGTATCCGCTAACGCTTTACTCGGATGGAACAGCGCGGGTACGAATCTTGCTAATTTTTCCACCGCAACCGTTACCATTCCTCAGATTGACCATATCGGCAATTACGGCGATGATCTTGCCGCGGCAGTAGCGGCCATCGGTAATAACCTTACCACCCTTATGATTAATAAGGCTATCTCCCTCGCCGGATCGAGTGTAATAACTCCGATCACGCTCGCCTTATGGTTCACTGATGGTGGTCGAATCAACGGCACTGGTGTTGAAACGCTGACCATTAACAGACTTATACCGACAAAAACACGATGGGTAGGTGATAATCTGACTATAATCATAAATGGGGACGTGTATTCCAGCAATTTTCCAGAGGCGGACCTCGGGGCGAGGATTAACAGGGCCGTTGCCGCCGTGACTGGCGGGCATACAATAAATGTTACTGCCGATGAGTGGTTTGATACAGTATACAGCACCGGTATAGTTTTATCAGGAACAGGAGTAAAACTCTCAATGCCGGGAATAGGTGACAGCTCGACAAGCAACAGAGCGCATTATACCGGCACCGGGGAGGCAATCAAAACGCTTGGCTCGCGATGTATCATTTCTGGTGGATTCAGTATCGATTTTACTGGGAATATTAACACAGGTGTTAATGGAGTCGTACTGGCGAGTAGTGATTCTGTTATAAATGACCAAGTGACCATAGCCTCATCACCAGGCTATGGGATACTTTTCGGGCATCTAACCGCTGATGTTTATGGAAACACTTTCACGGGTATCGTGAGAGTAACTAATTCGACAAAAGACGACGTGCGGTTTCAAAAGTTAGGGTCTGGAGATAAGCCCAACAGAAACTTTATCAGTAACCTGGTAATAACTAATTCTAACGCAGCCTTTTCTGCTGAGTCCGTGACCTTGACGCAGGCAGCCGGAGTGGCAACGGCTACGCAAGCGGGGCATCCATATGTGATAGGTGATGTTGTTCTAATAGCCGCAGCGGACCAAGCAGACTATAATGGTTCCTGGGTTGTGCGGTCAACAGTTCCTGGGGTTTCATATACATTTAACATAGATAACGATTCCGCAGTTTCTCCAGCAACAGGAACGATCACGGCAACCAAACAGAGGGTTGGAATAAATTTTGTTGATGGTCACAGTAATTTTATTGCTTTGGCTTACCCGCAAGTGTCAGCAACCGGGGCATGGGGCGTTGTTTCTTCTGAATCAAATCCTAACACGTTTGGCGTTTTAACAATCGAGGGCACAAACAGCGTCCTCGGTGATGATGGCACAATTCAATCCGCGGGTGGTGAGAATTTTTCCGCAGCAGTAAGGGAAGTAAACGGCGGATCGGTATCATTGAATGATTCAATTTATAGCGAACCGCAATACTCGCGCCCAGGGCTTTTAAGACCGAGAGCTTTGCATCATGCTTACAGGGAAAACACCACGATGCCGTCAATTTATACCACTGATGGGACCGGAGCAACAGAGCCTTTTGACGAGTCTGGAAATCTGGTCATTGAGGGTGGGACAAACTTGTATAAAGGCATTTATATCTCTGCCGGTGGAGTTGGTACTCAAGCTTGGAGGATTGCACTGTTTGGCAACTCCGGCATCAAGCTTAGACCTTCAGGGGCTGGTGATGGATTTTGGATACTTGATTATGACGGTAGTCCTGAAGGGGTTAAAGGTGCTAGATTTGGGTCTCTCTGTATAAACACGGGTAATACCGGGGGTACATACCCATTTTACGTTAAAAGGTCCGCATCTGGCAATACTGGATGGGAAGGCCAGGGGACTGTTTACCCATGATAAGGAGATGTGACATGAAAAAAATATGGATCGTATTGGTGATGTGGCTTGGACTGGCCGGGATGGCCCAGGCCGCCATGGTATGCGTTGAGGACGGTGCGGCGAGGGTCAAGGGGTCACTGCCCGGCTCCTGGCATTTCGAGATGATATGCACGTTCGATGCCACTCCCGGCACCGCGACGGACGAGTTTCCGACAACGGCCCCGGCCGGGCAGCGATGGTCCATGATGGAGATTATCAACCAGGGCCTCTTCGTCTACAATATGAGCGTCATACCCGGCGCCACCGGGCCGACGGATAATAGCGACCTGGAGGTCAAGGACTCAAACGGGGTGATCCTCATATCGGCGGCCGGGAATGGGCTCGATGTGATCGATGAGACGACCACCACATCGCAGATTATGGGGGACGGGCAAAATTCCGATAAATTCTTGAAGGGTAACGGGCTGGTGTGGACCATTACCGTTACGAACAATGCGGTAAATAGCAGCTCGATCCGAGTACCTTTCGATACTACCGGGCCGTGAGGTGACACCATGAATGATTCAGTTGTAAAGTCAATGGGAATGGGCCGCCTTCTCGGCAGCTTGATCATGACACTGCTTGCCGGGTATCTGGCGGCAAGCAGTGTCATGATCAAGCTGACAAGGCCGCCGGGGAGCAATTTGAGCGAGAAGAGCGATTTATCCGGGAAGTAAAAATGGAGTGCGAAAGTTACCAACGGATGTGTGGTGAATTATGAATTTACGGGGACAGGGAAATGGGCGGCTACCAGTCGAATCTGGCCGTGATGTCAACCCGAGGCTGAGCAATACGAAGCTACCGCCCGCCCCGCTTTCTGCACGGTTCGAAAAATTTATG
>Ga0172380_10003662_pt1 | contig 20743 bp, 10 predicted proteins | sample Leawe162metaG_FD_119747 | JGI IMG/M metagenome (GOLD analysis project Ga0172380, IMG submission 119747) | Leachate microbial communities from a municipal landfill in Southern Ontario, Canada - Leachate well 162 metaG | ecosystem: Engineered > Solid waste > Landfill > Unclassified | place... | reverse complement strand
TGGAGTTTTCCAAGGAAAAACGGCCCGTTGATCTGGATGAAGAGATGGTCAAGATGGCGGAAAACCAGATGATGTATGAGATCGTCACCAGGATGATCGGCAATAAGGTCGACGGTATCAAGTATGCAATTGATGAAGGAGGTAAATAATCATGGATATCCTGACAGCGCTGAAAATTAGCGGCTCCGGCCTCAAGGCTGAAAGGGCGCGGCTCAATGTGGCGGCAATGAATCTGGCCAATGCCAACACGACCAGGACCATGGAGGGCGGCCCGTATAAGGCCAAATCCGTGGTCTTTGAGGCCAAACCCCTGCAGACGTTCCAGGACGTGCTCGATTCCACCGAGGACAAATTGCGGACGGTGGAGGTGACCGAGGTCGTAGAGGATAAGAAGGAGTTGAAGGCGGTGTACGATCCCTCCCATCCCGATGCCGATAAAAACGGCATCGTGCTCTATCCCAACGTGGATGAGGCGGAACAGATGGTGGACATCATCAGCGCCAGGCGCGGCTATGAGGCGAATGTCGCGGCCATTGAAGCCGTGAAGAGTATGGCCATCAAGGCCCTTGATATTGCCCGAAGATAAAAGGTAGAATAAGTAGAATAAACGGTAGCAGGCGATTGAGGGCCTGCAGGAGAACGAAATGGAAACATTACCGTTGCAGCCGGTGCGTTTCGGCGAAGCGCCTTCCGTTGTTCAGGCGTCAAAAAAACAACAGCTAACAGGAACCGGTTTCGGGGAGGTCCTGCAGAAATCGCTGGACAGTGTCAACGCGAACCTGCAGGAGTCGGACGAACTCACCCGTGGGCTTGCGGCAGGGGAGAATGGCAATATCCATGAAACCATGATCGCCATAGAAAAGGCCAGCATCTCCTTCAGGATGGCGACCAGGGTGCAGCAGAAAGCGATTGCCGCCTATCAGGAAATCATGCGGATTCAGCTGTAATTGGTCTGACTGGCTTGGCTGGTCTGACTGGTCTGGCTGGTCTAACTGGTCTGACTGGCCTAACTGGTCTGACTGGCCTGGTTGGCCTCATTGATTTTTCCAGACTAATTGGACCAGTAAGACCAGCCAGACCAATAAGGCTAACGAAATAGGACAAATGAATGGCACCTGTCAAAGACATCTTCAAACAGGCAGTCTCGGTCGTAAAAAATCTCTCTTTGCCCCAGAAAATCATTGCCGGCGTCCTGGTGGCCGGGGTGCTGGGGGGGTTGATTTTCCTTTCCACCCTGGGCGGCAAGACAGACTACAATGTTCTTTTCAGTGGTATGTCAGCGGAAGATGCCGCCAGCGTCATTGCCAAACTCAAGGAACAGAGAATCGCTTATCAGCTGTCTGAGAGCGGTTCAGCCGTGCTGGTCCCCTCCGACATGGTTTATGAGACGCGGCTTAACCTGGCCGCCGAAGGGTTGCCCAAGGGGGGCGGGGTCGGTTTCGAGATCTTTGACAAGACCAGTCTGGGCACCACGGATTTTGTCCAGAAGCTCAACTATCAGCGGGCCGTGCAGGGTGAGCTTGCCCGCACCATCAAGCAATTCAAGCAGGTCCGGGATGCCAGGGTGCATATCGCCACTCCCAAGGAATCGGTCTTTGTCGAGGACACCAAGCCGCCCAGCGCCTCGGTAAGCCTCACCATGGCGGGACCGGAGAAACTCGCCAAAGAACAGATCATGGCTATCGTTAACCTGGTGGCCAGCGCCGTGCCCGGCTTGACCTCGGAAAATATTACCATAGTCGATACCCAGGGCCGCCTGCTGTTTCGCAAGGAGGGTGATGATGTGTCCATGCTTTCCGCTACCCAGCTTGAATACCAGCTCAAGGTGGAGAGCGCCCTGCGCACGAAAGTGGAAAGTCTGCTGGAGGAGGTGGTCGGAGCCAACAAGGCGCTGGCCCGGGTGACAGTGGACATGGATTTCAACAAGGTGGACGTCACCGAGGAGAATTTCGACCCGGACGGCCAGGTCGTCCGCAGTGAGCAGCTGCTGCTTGAACAGCTGGGGGGAGAAAAGGCGGCAGCCGGTATTCCCGGCGTCAAGGGTGAGCTGGCTACCTTTACCGATACGGCCGCTCCTGCCGGCGGCAAGGAAGGCCCGCAGAAAAAAAATATCACCAGAAATTACGAAATTTCCAGAAAAACACGGCATGTGCAGGAATCGACCGGGACGATCAAGCGTCTTTCCGTGGCTGTCATGGTGGACGGCGTCTATGAGGAGGGCAAGGATAAGGATGGTAAAAAAACGTTGGTATATAAACCGCGTAACCCCGAAGAGCTTGATCATTTTGTCAAAATGACCCAGAATGCCATCGGCTTTGATCCGGACCGGGGTGACAAGGTGGAGGTGGTGGCCATGCCTTTCTACCTCTCCTCCTTGGTGGAGCCGGAGCCTGATCCGTTGGAAAAATGGCGGAGCCTGTTTGAGCATCTGGCCGTGCCCTTTGTCCTGCTGCTGGTTGCCGTTGCCTTCATTATGTTTGTCATCCGTCCTTTCCTGCGCTTGCTCAGTAATCAGCAGCTTGAATCCCAGCGCAAGGCGGAACTGGCGGCCCATACTGGAGTGAAAAGGGGGGCGGAGGATCAGGAGGATCTCTCCCTGCAGCCCCTTGGCATGACGGATAAGGAAAGGATGTACAAGCTGGCCCAGAGCGACCCGGAACGGGCGGCCGATCTGGTAAGGCGCTGGTTGCGCGAGGAGATGTGAGGTGTCTAAAAAAAAGGATAGTGCCAGCAGCGAAAATCTGACCGGGGGTGAAAAGGCAGCGATTTTTCTCCTTACCCTGGGGGAGGATTTCACTACCGAGGTGTTTAAACGCCTGGAAGAAGATGAGATCAAAATGGTGGGCCGGCAGATGTCCAAAATGGACAAGGTTGACAAGGAGGATATTGCCGCCCTGCTGAGAGAGTTTAAAACGGACGCAGGGGGCGGCGAGATCTATCTTTCCGGCGATGACATGCTGGAAAGCGCCCTGAAACGGGCACTGCAGTCTGACAAGGCCAATGAGATTCTTGATGATATCCGTTCGGATTGGCGTTTGACCCTTTTTCAGAAGGCCCGCAAGCTGGAACCAAAAATTCTGGTCAATTTTCTGCGCAATGAGCATCCCCAGACCGTGGCCCTGGTGCTGGCCGTGCTGGAGCACAGCCAGGCGGCCCAGATTCTCGCCGAGCTGAAGGAGGAAACCCAGGTTGAGGTGGTGATGCGGATGGCCGAGCTTGACAAGGTCAGCCCGGAAATCCTGGTGGATGTGGACCGGGTGCTGCAGGAGGAACTGCTTTCCGTTGAGGGGCTGGAGGGACAGCGTCTGGGCGGGGTGGCTGCAGTGGCCGAGATTCTCAATAACGCCGACCGGGCCCTGGAAACCCAGGTGCTGGAAGGCATCGAAGAGCAGCGCGAGAGTCTTGCCGAAGACATCCGGCGCCTGATGTTTGTCTTTGAGGATCTCCTCGGGGTTGATGACCGGGGCATCATGGCTATCCTGAAGGAGGTTTCCACCGATGATCTGAAACTGGCGCTGAAGACCGCTTCCGAAGAACTGAAAGAGAAAATCTTCAAGAATATGTCGACCAGGGCGGTGGAGATGCTCAAGGAAGACATGGAGATCATGGGGCCGACCAGGGTGAAGGATGTCGAGGCGGCTCAGCAGGCTGTCATCAAGATCGCCAAACGTCTGGAGCAGGAAGGAAAGATCCAGCTCATGGGCAGCGGCGGCGGCGAGGACGAATTTGTCTAAGATTTTTGATTTCAAAGAAAAAATTGAAAAAGACCGGGGGCCTGATTTTATCTCCTTTGAGAGTATGATGCGCGGCAACGGCAAGGAGGAGCCTGCTGCTGATCCGCTGCAGCAGTTGCAAAATGAACAGCAGGCCGTGCGCCGGGAAACCGAGGCAATGCTGGCCAGGGCTGAGGCGGAAAAGAAGCGTATCGAGGAAGAGGCGTACCAAAAGGGTCTTGCCAGGGGGGAAGCGGAGGGGTTAAAGGCTGGGGAAAAGGCCTTTGCCGACAAGATAAAGGACGCGGTACGGCTGATCGGTTCCCTGGAGAAGGAACGGGACCTGGTGCATCGGCAGTATGAAAAGGATCTGCTGGCCCTGATAAAAATCATGGTGGAACGGCTGGTGGGCCATGAGGTGACGGTGAATTCCCTGGTTATTGCCGACTGTCTGCGCCGGGCCATGAAATATGTGGTGGAGGATTCCGTGGTCAAGGTGCATCTGCACAGCGATGATTTCCAGCATCTCAAGGAAATGACCCTGGAAGATCCCTCTCTGCTGCAGGGCGCCCGGCGTTTTGAATTGATCGAGGACCAGGCGGTCAGCCGGGGCGGCTGCCGGCTGCAGACCGATTTCGGCGAAATTGACGCGACGCTTGATCACTGCCGGGAAAGGCTTTTTGCCCTGGTTGATCAGGCCTTTCTGGAAGCCCTTACCGCGGCCGGAGAAAAATGAGATGGACCTGTCAGCCTGCATGCAGCTTGCCGCAGACCAGCCGCTCATTGCCGTCCGGGGCAGGGTGAATCAGGTCATCGGCATGGTCATCGAAAGCCGCGGTCCCGGCATTCCGGTGGGCAGCATCTGCGAGGTCGATGTTTTTAAAGGAAAGGGCAGGATCCCCGCCGAGGTGGTCGGTTTCCGGGAAGGCACCCTGCTGCTCATGCCCCTGGGCGAAATGCGCGGGGTTGAGCCGGGCAGCGCCATCCGGCTGGTGGGAGGGCAGGCGCGAGTCAGGGTGGCGCAGTCCCTGCTCGGCCGGGTGATTGACGGGCTGGGCAACCCCATGGATGGCAAAGGCCCCCTGGAGGAAGGCGTTGCCTATCCCCTCTATGCCGAGCCGCTCAACCCCATGAAGCGGGTGCGGATAAAAGAGGTGGTGGATGTGGGGGTCAGGGCCCTCAACGGCCTGCTCACCCTGGGCAAGGGGCAGCGCATCGGCATTCTGGCCGGCTCGGGGGTCGGCAAAAGCACCCTGCTGGGCATGATTGCCAAGCATACCGCGGCTGATGTCAGCGTCATCGCCCTCATCGGCGAGCGGGGGCGCGAGTTAAAGGACTTCATCGAAAGAGACCTCGGTCCCGTGGGTCTGGCCCGTTCGGTGGTGGTGGTGGTCACCTCGGATCAGCCACCCCTGGTCAGGATGCGGGGGGCCTATCTGGCCATGGCCATTTCGGAATATTTCCGTGACCAGGGCCGTGATGTGATCATGATGATGGATTCGGTCACCCGTTTTGCCATGTCCAGCCGGGAAGTTGGTCTGGCCATCGGCGAGCCGCCGACCTCCCGCGGTTATACCCCTTCGGTATTCGCCCAGCTGCCCAAGCTGCTGGAAAGATCCGGCACCTGCGAAGGCAAGGGGAGCATCACCGGCATTTATACCGTTCTCGTTGAAGGGGACGACATGAATGAGCCCATTGCCGATGCGGTCCGTTCCATTGTTGACGGCCATGTCATCTTAAGCAGGGAGCTGGCCAGCCGGGGGCATTATCCGGCCATCGAGGTCATGGGCAGCGTCAGCCGCTGCATGACCGATGTGGTAAGCAGGGAGCAGGTGAAGGCGGCCCAGAAGTTTTTGGAAATCATGGCTACCTACCGCCGTTCGGAGGACCTGATCAATATCGGCGCCTATGCCGCAGGGACCAATCCGAAGATTGACAAGTCCATCAACATGATCGATCGTCTCACCAAGTATCTCCAGCAGGAGGTGGAGGAAAAGTCCACCTTCGAGGAGAGCCGGCAGCAGCTGCTGGCATTGGTGCGGTGACAGCAGTTGCCAGCCGTGACGGAAAATAACCTTTAGCTGACAGGCAATCCATGGCTTTCCATTTCAGACTTGAATCAGTGCTGACGGTCAGAAAAAATATTGAAGAGCAGGTTCAGCTCAAGCTGGCCCGGGAGCAGATGATGCTGCAAAGACATCAGCTCCGCTTTGCTGAACTGCAGGAAAAGAGGCGTGAGCTGTGCGAGGCCATGGAAGAGCGTAAAAAAAAGCCCATCAGCGGCAGCCTGTTCCTGTTCTATATGGAGGCCATGCGTATTCAGGAGCTGCAGCTGCGCATTCTGCAGACCACCATTGCCTCCCAGCAGCAGATTGTTGAAAAGGTGCGGGCCGAGCTTGGCGAAGCGATGAAAAAAAGAAAAATCATCGATGTGCTGCGGGAAAAGGAGCTGCAGAAATATCTGCAGGAAATGCGCCGCAGGGAGCAGAATGAAAGCGACGAGCAGGCTCTGCTCCGGCATGGCCGCGGGATACTGATATGAAGATGGCCGTCAAGAAAAGGATACTTCTCCTGGTTATTGTTTTTTTTGTCTCCGGCAGCGGAATTTTTCTGCTCAAGGCCGAGGACCTGCCGGTGTCGATCAGCCCTGATACGATTGAAAAGTCGGTTTCCCTGCAGCAGCGGGAAGAGGCCGTGGCGGCCAGGGAAAAGGAACTGGACCAGCGGGCCAAAGAACTTGACGCCATGCGGCAGGAGGTGGATGGCAAGCTTGAGCAGATTGCCGCCCTGCAAAAGGATGTTGAAGCAAAACTGGCAGCCATAAGGCAGGAGCAGGACGCCAGTTTCAAGAACCTCATCAAGGTTTACAGTGCCATGAGTCCCTCCAAACTCGGCCCGCTGCTCAATCAGATGACGGATGACAATGTGGCAATGATTCTGCGGGCCATGAAGGCGGAGCAGGTTGCCCTGATCATGCCCAAGCTTGACAGCGAAAAGGCGGTAAAGGTAAGCCGGCTGCTCGGCCGTTTCGAATAACCTGTAAAAAAACTCCCCCCACCGATCTGATAATCCCATTTGCGATCCCCAGAGGGTGTCCACCCGATTCGAGCTGTAAATTGGCTGCCTCCAGAATTTTTCCGCAGGCCTGGCGTAATTTCCCCGGATTACCGGGACCCGCGGGAATGTCTGCCGCCGGAATTGGCAAATTCTTTTGGTTTTTTTTGAAATGGGGCTGTTTTCCCCCGGATTTTCCGGTACGCTGAAGAACTTTTCATCATAAGGAAGGTCAATAGTTGAGTGCCTGGAATCCCTGAGGCGCCCCTCCAACAGCGAGTAACAGGAAACACCATGAAAACCAGTGCCTGCACAGTCAAAACATCACCTGCCGGGGCGGAAAGAATTGGCATCAAGGTATTGGGGGCAATAAGCATTTCCCATTTTATCAATGATATGCTCCAGTCCCTCATCCCGGCCATTTATCCGCAACTCAAGGATACTTTTTCCCTCAGCTTCACCCAAATCGGGCTGATCACCTTAACCTACCAGATTACCGCGTCCCTGCTGCAGCCGGCGGTTGGTCTCTACACGGATCACTATCCGAAACCCTATTCCTTGTCCATCGGCATGGGGTGCACCCTGCTGGGACTGCTGGCCCTTTCCCTGGCCCCGAGTTACGGCATACTGCTGGTAGCTGTCGGACTTGTCGGCATGGGATCTTCGATCTTTCATCCGGAATCTTCCCGGGTTGCCCGCCTGGCCTCTGCCGGACAATATGGCCTGGCGCAGTCGATCTTCCAGGTGGGCGGCAATGCCGGCACGGCAATGGGTCCGCTGTTGGCGGTTTTGGTCGTTATTCCGCAAGGCCGGCACAGCATAGCCTGGTTTTCGCTGGTCGCACTGCTTGCGATCATGATTTTGTGGCGGGTCGGCGGTTGGTATAAACAAAAACAGTTGCAGGAGAAGCGGGCGAAAAAGGCGGCAATGGCCACGCAGCCTGATATTCGTGTCCGTGCGGCAGCATGGCCGATGCTGATTCTGCTGGTGCTGATGTTTTCGAAATTTTTCTATCTGGCAAGCCTGAACAGTTATTTCATTTTTTATTTGATCAGCAAATTTAATCTCTCGGTGCGATCCGCCCAGATTCACCTGTTCGTTTTTTTGTTCGGGGCGGCGTTGGGCACTATCATGGGAGGACCCGTCGGCGACCGCATCGGCCGCAAGCGCGTGATCTGGTGGTCTATTCTGGGCGTTGCCCCGTTCACTCTGCTGCTGCCGTATGTCAACCTGTTCTGGACCGGTCCCTTGACCTTTATCATCGGCCTGCTGTTGGCCTCCGCGTTTCCCGCGATCGTGGTCTACGCCCAGGAACTTTTCCCCGGCAAGGTGGGGATGGTTTCCGGATTGTTTTTCGGCCTTGCTTTCGGCATGGCCGGTATCGGTGCGGCAGTGCTGGGTAAGTTAGCCGATATCCATGGCATTAACTACGTCTATCATCTGTGCTCTTTCCTGCCGCTGCTCGGCTGCCTGGCGGCATTTCTGCCCGATAAAGGCGCCGCAGCCCGTAAACCCTGCAAAGGCGGATGAGTTTCATCCGTCTGACAATTTCCACCTGCGGATTTGCCTGAATTTGAACACCATCAGGAAATATCTTTTCCGCGGGGATCACCATCTCGCCTGCCTTTTTCCCCCCATTGCTGCCGCATAAATACTCATTTCGTTTTAAGACTCAAACAGGTAACCGCTCAGAATCCTGCCTGGTGGCTTAACTTATTGAAATTACGTTAGGACGTCAGGAGTTCTGAAATTACATCACGCTTATCTGTCCGTGAGCCGAGCAATTTCCTTTGGGAAAGGGGGCGTTTTTTTATGAGTTTTTTTTAATGGATGTGCCGGCGATGCCGATGAATGTTTTTACACATGCGTGGATATGCCAGGACAATAAATATAGTTATTTCTGGCAGTTGTCAGAAATAACTAAACGAGACGGGCAGCGTGGCCGCCCCATGGCCAGGCTTCAGATGCCTGCCATGAGCTGCCGGAACAGCAGCAACGGGTGAACGGTACTAAGCCGTTGTAAAAAAATAACATGGCCAGAAAATTGCGCGGAACGGCATAAAGCTGAGTTGAGCAGCTTGTCTGCTCAAACGAAACTTATACCCTTGCGGTATAAGGAGCCGTAACGAAATTGAAAAAATGGCCATGTTATTTCGTAACGGCTCCTAAATCAAGGTTAAGAAACGTTAATATGAGGGAGATTTGCGGATGGTAAACATGGATTCACAGGGAAGTGGACAGCAAGGATTCCGCCGGAGTGACAAACGGGAATCCCGCAGAATTAATGTCAATCTCGAGGCGAAGTTATGTATCGGTGGCCAGACATACCCTGTCCTGATCGGTAATCTCTCCAAAACCGGGCTTTATGTTATCCTGCCGGTACCGCCCGGGGCCTCGGCTTCCCTTGAGGGCATAACAGATGCAGAGGTGAAAATACGGATCAGCTCGACCGAATCCCTTGATCTGCCCTGTAAAAAGTTGTGGGCCTCCGAGATCCCCGATTCTCCTCTGGTGCGGCGGGTTGGGCTCCTGCTCAAGAGTCCGTCAGCCGCCTACAAAAAGTTTTATAAATCCCTCTCTTACCAGGAGCGAACAGAAATAACCCGGGGACCCGTCGCGGTTATCGGCCTGGCCTGTTACTACCCCGGAGCGCCGAATCTCCAGCGCTTATGGGAAAATATTGTCAGCCGCCGGCGGCAATTCCGACGCATGCCGGATGTCCGGCTCCCTTTGAAGGATTATTACGATCCTGATCCGGCGGCGGCAGATAAAACATACGGCACCAAGGCGGCGGTGATCGATGGCTTCAGCTTTGACTGGATAAAGCGAGGAATTCCCAAATCAGTGGTGGATTCCACGGATATCAGCCACTGGCTTGCTCTCGAGACCGCACTCAAGGCCGTGGAGGATGCGGGGCTCAGTGTTGCGAAAGTGCCGCCGGACCGCACCGGCGTTATCCTGGGCAACAGCCTCACCGGCGAGCAGAGCCGGGCGGAAGGTCTGCGGCTGCGCTGGCCTTTTGTGCTGAAAACCTTGCAGACCGCGGCCGACGACACCGGTCTGCCGCCGGAGATGATCGCGGCATTGGCAACGAATATGGAGGCCTATTACAAATCGGTATTTGCGCCGGTAACCGAGGATACCCTGGCTGGCGGCATGTCCAATACCATTGCCGGCAGGATCTGTAACTTCCTCAATCTCAACGGCGGCGGCTACACCGTGGATGGGGCGTGCTCTTCCTCCCTGCTCGCGGTTGCCACCGCCGCCACCGCCCTGGCAAACGGCAATATGGATCTGGCCATCGCCGGCGGGGTGGATATCAGCCTCGACACCTTTGAATTGATTGGTTTTGCCAAGACCAAGGCGCTCACCCGCGACGACATGCGCGTGTATGACCGGCGGGCCAACGGCTTCATCCCCGGCGAGGGCGCTGGTTTCGCTGTCTTAAAGAGACTGGAGGACGCCCGGGCCGCCGGCGATTACATCTATGCCGTTCTCCGGGGGTGGGGCATATCAACGGACGGCAAAGGTGCGCTCACCGCGCCGAAGGCCGAGACCCAGGCCCTGGCCATACGTCGGGCCTACACCGGCGCGGGTTACGGCTTCGGTGACATTGACTTTGTCGAAGGTCACGGCACCGGCACCCCGGCCGGGGACACCGCCGAGCTGACCGCCATCGCCGAAGTGCTGGGTGATCGGCCCAAGGGCTCGCTGCGGCCGTGCGGCATCACCTCGCTGAAGTCCCTGATCGGCCACACCAAGGCGGCCTCCGGCATCGGCGGGTTCATCAAAGCAGTGATGGCGGTGAACCGCCGGGTCCTGCCGCCCACCGCCAATTGCATGGAACCGAGCCGCACCTTCGAGAAGCCTGCCCGCCTGGTTTACCCGATCAGGCGCGGCGAGATCCGCCCACCCCAGGAGATGCTGCGGGCCGGGGTTTCGGGGATGGGCTTCGGCGGCATCAATTGCCATATCACCGTGGAGTCCGGCGATGCCCCTGCCGCCAAACTGGCCCCGGGTCTGGACGAGCGCAGGCTGCTGGCCTCTGCCCAGGAAACGGAGCTCTTCATTCTTGGCGCCCGCACACCTGCAGGGCTGCTGGAGCGGGTCCGGGCAGTAGGCCAGCTCGCTTTCGGCATGAGCGTGGGCGAGATGGTGGATCTGGCCGCCCAGCTTTCCCGTGAGGTGGAAGACCTGGACCTGGTGCGGGCCGCGCTGATTGTCGCTTCGCCGGAATCCCTGGCCGAAGGACTGCAGGAGCTCGAAAGCATTCTCAGCCAAAGGCCTCCGGTTGCCGGCGAAAAGATCGTCAGTCCGCAACAGAACGTGCTGGTCGGCCACACCATCAACAAGACCCGGGTCGGTTTTTTGTTCCCCGGCCAGGGCTCACAGCAGCTGAACATGGCAAGCTCCCTTGTCGAACGCCATGAGTGGGCGCGCGAGCTTTGCGCCAAGGCCGCTACCTGGCTCCAGGAGGCAAACGGCAGCGATCTGCTCGGCCACATGTTCAAGCCCCTGGACAGGGCCCTTGATCAAAGCCGGATCGAGGCGTGGGCCGCGGAACTGCAGGAGACCCGCATAGCCCAGCCCGCCATCTGTCTGGCCGCTCTGCTCTGGCACAGAAAGCTGGCACGTCTCGGCATCACGCCTGTTGCCGCGGGTGGCCACAGCCTTGGCGAGCTGACGGCCTTTCACGCCGCCGGCGCCTTTGACGAAAAAGCCCTGCTCAAGCTTGCGGCGCTGCGCGGGCAGGCGATGACCGCAACAAGCGGAGAAAGGGGCGTCATGGCAAGCCTGGCCTGTGATTTTGATACGGCTGCGGCTATTCTCGGGCAGGTGAAAGGCTACGCCGTGGCCGCCAATATCAACAGTCCGCAACAGCTCGTTATCTCAGGCGAGCAGGCGGCGGTGGAACAGGCGGTGGCCGTGGCCCAGGCCAGGGGAATCGACGCCCGCCTGCTCAAGGTCTCCAATGCCTTTCACTCAAGCTTTGTCGCCGGGGCGGCCGAGACTTTGCGCAGTGCGGCGCCGGTGCCGGTCCTGCTCGGCAATCCGGAAATAAAACTTTTTTCCGGCATCGGCGGGGCGGAAATGCGGGCGGGCCTGCAGCTGCGTGATCACTTTGCCGAACAGGTCATCTCCCAGGTCGATTTTGTCGCCGTTGTCCATGCCATGGCCGGGGAATGCGATCTGCTGCTGGAAGTCGGGCCGGCCAAGGTTCTGAGCGGTCTGGCCCGGGCAATTACCGGCGACCGGGGCCCGCTCTGCCTGCCGGTTGAATCGCGGCCTGGCCGGGATGGCGATCTGCATCTCTGTCTTGCCCATTTATTTGTCCAGGGCGGCGGGATTAACTGGCAGGCCCTGTACGAGGACCGTCTTGTCCGGCCTTTTGTCCCTGCCTCGGCCCGCGCCTTTATTGTTAATCCGTGTGAAAGGCCATTCAAGCCTGACCGGACCGCCACCTTGAAAACTGCGCCTGCCGAGGGCAACACCCTGCCTGCGGCCTTTGCCGGGGCCACCGGCCTTGACCCGCTGCTCCTTGCGGAGTATCTCGTCCGCCGCGGTCCTTTCCTGAGCGCCATGATCAAGGCGGATATGGAGAATTTGCCCGCAAATCTGGAGCCGCTGCAGGCCGTGGCCAAAAGTACCTTCCCCACGGTGCCAACGCTGCCAGTCAGCTACCAAACGGCCCCGGCAGTCAGGCAGGAAACCGTTCACGATAGCGGGGATGCGGCCATTGCCGATCTGCTGCTGGGCCTTGTCGAAAAAATGACGGGATTCCCCAAAGATACCCTCTCCCTGCAGCTTCGCCTGCTTGATGACCTGAACCTCGATTCCATCAAATCAGCCGGGCTGCTGGCCGACGCCGCCATGCGGCTTGGCGTGGCCGGAGATTTCGATACCTCCGAATACGCCAACGCGCCGCTTGCCGAGGTGATTGACACCCTGCGCCACTTGACGTCCGGCCAGCGCAAGGATCTGCAACCTGCAGTAAAGAAAGAGGGGGCCGCCGAAGTAATTTTTGCACTGATAGCAAAACGCACCGGTTTTCCCAGGCAGAGCCTGTCAGCCGGGATGCGGCTGCTGGATGACTTAAATCTCGATTCGATTAAATCGGCCGAGCTGCTGGCCGAAGCCACCAAGCGCCTGGGTGTGGCCGGCGATATCGATGTCAGCCAGTATGCCAACAGTACCGTGGCGGAGATTGCGGCAGCCTTTGACCACTTCATCACCCTCAAAGGGCAGCCTGCCGCGGCGGAGCCGGAAGTTGCCGCTAAGGCAGACTGGCCGGCCTGGGTGCGCAATTTTGCCGTCGCCTATGTGGAGGAAGCGCTCAAGCCGGCCGAAACCAGGCAGGCCCCCTGCGTCCGGCTGGGGGAAAAGGTGCTTATTCTCTGCCGGGCCGAGGAAATGGACCTGGCGGAAACTCTGGGGGAGTATTTCGCCGGGCAGGGGGCCCTGGCCGATGTCTTGGAGTATGAGGATGCGCTGCAGGATGATCAGCTTGCCGCGCAAGACTATACCACCTTTATCGGCATCCAGCCGAAAACGGCGGGCAAGGCAGGTTTTGCCAGGGAAGGCCTTTTTTCTGTTGTCGAACGGCTGCAGATTATTGCCGGTCTCGCCTGCCGGGTCCAGACCAAAGGGCCAGCTGGCACGGTGGTCTTTATCCAATTCGGCGGCGGGTTTTTCGGCCAGGGACCAAAGGCGTGCGGGGTGGAACAATGCCCCGCAGCAGCCCTGGCGGCGAGCCTGCACCTGGAGCGGCCGGATCTCAGGGTGCGGGTGCTTGATTTCGATGCCGCGGTCGAGGCCGTCCACGTTGCGCAAAAGGCAGCGGCGGAAATTGCCGCCGGGGACCACTACGCTGCCAGCGGCTATGACAGGAAGTTGACCAGGCGCGTGCCGCGGCTGACCCTGCAGGAGCCTCGCGCATATACCAGGCGGGGCATCTCATGGTCAGCCGATGATGTCATTTTGGTCACGGGCGGCGCCAAGGGCATAACCGCGGCCTGCGCCCTGGCCCTGGCGCGGCAGACTGGGGTACGCATGGCTCTGGTGGGCAGCTCGCCCCATCCTGGGGCGGAAAACGGCGCGGCTCGGGGCCGGGAGATTGCCCAGACCCTTGCCCGCTTTCAGGAGGCGGGTCTCAGCGCCACCTATTATCAGTGTGATATTGTTGACCGGCAAGCGGTGCAAAGCCTGGTACGGCAGGTGCGGCAGGAGCTGGGCACCATCACCGGGGTTATGCACGGCAGCGCCCTCAATAAGCCGCGGGATCTGGCTACGGTGTCAACCAGTGAGGCCTTTGACGAAATTTCCCCCAAGGTGCTCGGCGCGGTAAACCTCTGTGAGGTTTTAGCAGACCAGCCGCCCAAGCTGTTCATCAGTTTTTCTTCTATTATCGGTGTAAGCGGCATGGCGCGCAACGGCTGGTACGGCTTTTCCAACCAGGCCCTTGATCTGCTGATGCGGCGTTTCGCCGAGGAGCACCCGGCAACCGCGGTGCAGTCCATGGCCTTCAGCATCTGGGATGAAATCGGCATGGGTGTGCGGCTGGGCAGCATTGCCCATCTGGCCCAGCGGGGCATAGCCGCCATTCCCGCCCAGGAGGGGGTGGACCGCTTCCTGCAGCTCGTGAGTCACGACCCCGGCGAGCAGCAGGTGGTGGTGGCCGCGCGGCTGGCCAATCTCGACACCATGCAATCAGCCCCGCACCCCCGGCCCCGGGCCGCCCGCTTTCTGGAACGGCTGCTTGCCCATACCCCGGATGTGGAGGTTGTTGTCCGCGCCCAGCTGGACCTGACAAAGGACGCCTATGTCGAGGACCACAACTGGCGCGGCACCCTCCTTTTCCCCACGGTCTTAGGCCTGGAGGCCATGGCCCAGGCCGTTGCCTGGGTGACGGGTGAAAACGATTTCAGTTCACTGCGCATGGAAAATATCAGTCTGGAGCGGCCCATACCGGTAAGTCCTGAAAAAGGCATCGAGATCGAGATCCGGGCCGAGGTGCTGGAACGCCAAACAGGAGAGGCCGGCAGGCGGGTGCTGGCCACCATCGGCACCGAGCAGACCGGTTTTGCCACGCCCCATTTTTCCGCCACCTTTATCCTGGGCGGGGAGCGCCAGACGCCGGTTGAGGAAATCGTGCTGCCGGAGCAGCCGCTCGCTATCGACCCCAAGGAGGATCTGTACAACGGCAAACTGCTTTTCCAGGGGCCGCGTTTTCAGCGGCTGGTCAAAATTCATGCCTTGGACTCCATCCATTGCATTTTCCAGACTACCCGCAAGGCATCACCAGAGGAAAATGACAGGCAATTGACCGGGGAAGCCGGGACGTCCTGGCTGATCGGCGACCCCTATTTCAGGGACTCCCTGCTGCATGCGGTGCAGCTGCCCGTTTCGCAGCACATATGCCTGCCGCTTCAAATAGAGAGTATCGAACGCTTTTCGGGCGGCCATGGGGATGAACTGCTGACGGGGATCGTCCGCATTGAGGATCGCAGCGACAGGGAGGTGCATGCCATGGTCACTGTTCTGGACGGCAAGAACCAGGTCGTGGAGCGTCTCACCGGCTATGTCCTCAAAATCCTCGAATATCACGCAGACTACCCTCTGCCGGAAGAGCTTGCCGATCCAGGGCCGCGGGATGAGATGATTATCCGCCGGCAGTTGCGCAAACTTGCAGAGCAGTGGCAGCTCTCATTGCCGGAAATAGCGCTTGTCCATGTGCCCGGCTTGCCAGGGCGAACGAAAGAAGAACGGCATGAGCTGGAACTCCCTGTCCTCAGGAGGGCGGTTCGACAGTTGCAAAACGACATGAGGGATTCCGGGCAGGAGGTTGCCGTTTCCTGGCTTCCCTCCGGGAAACCCTGCCTTGAGAATGCCCCGGACCAAGGATGGGACATCTCTCTCTCCCATGATCATTACACGGTGCTCTGTGTTGCGGGAGCCGGCCCGCAGGGGTGTGATCTGCAAGCCATCGCCAAACGGAGTTCGGATGAGTGGGGTGCTCTTCTCGGCAAAGACAGCGAGCCTTTGTTGGAAGAATTGCTGGCCTCTGGTGATTCGCTTGATCAGGCAGGGACCAGGATATGGGCGGCAAATGAGGCTTTCTATAAGGCGACCGGAAGACCAAAAGGGGAGGTTTTTATAAAGAAAAGAGAAGAGGAAAGCGTCTTGTTTCATATGACGAGCGCTGACTCTGATAGAAGTCTTCTTACGTTTCCCGTGCTGCTGACAAAAGGTCCAAGAAGAGTGGTGGCAGTAGTTAGCCAATCTGCAAAGAAACAGCAATTGCTGCAATTGCACCCTTCAGCTGACCACAATGCCGGAAAACTCGATTTTGATCTAGAATCATATAAGGTTGAGATTACAGATGGTTACCATAAACAGCCGACTTTTACTTTCTCTTTTCCCGTTACTTTTAAAGAAGCCGCTAATCCAAGCCGTACCCTTTATTATTCAAAATACTTCGATTGGATCGGAAACCTTCGGGAATACATGATTCAACCCATTTACAAGGAATTAGTTGCCTGGTTTGCCACCGGGAAATGGGGCATGGTAACAAATCATGTCGAGACCCGGATTTTTGGCGAGGCGAGCCCCGGAGATGTCATTGAAGGGTGTTTGTGGCTCGATCCGGCATTTAATATAGACAAATTAACCCCGGAATTCTGCTTTGAGTGGCGTAAGAGATTACCCGATGGAGATCGGCAATTAATTGCCGCAAGCAGAATGGGCACGTCCTGGGTAGCGATTCACGGCCATGGCATAGTGGAAATACAGCCGTTCCCCGCGTTCTGTAAAGAATATCTCGGGAAATTAATGCCGCAGTCCCTGCCGGGAAGCGCTATTCATACACCATCCTCTCAAAATTTTACAAGCGATCTCGGAGCGGAGTTTTATCAGGAACCGAAAGGGCCAGCTCAACTTACCGCCCTCCTGCGGGAAGAGATATTTCAAACATCCCAGGAGGATGCGAATCTTGTAGGGAATATTTATTTTTCTAATTATTACAAATGGCAAGGCCGTACCCGTGATAATTTCTTAAAGCAGAAACTACCAGCGTACTCTAATGACACTGGAAATAAGGGAGAATTCCGGTGCACAAAATGCAAAGTCAACCACTTGGCTGAAGCCATGCCTTTTGACCGTATTGCTGTCAGGATGTACCGGCAAGAGGTCTATGAAAAGGCAATCCGCTTTTACTTTGATTATTACCGTTTATCTCCGGAAGGGGAACGTTTCAAGCTGGGATATGGGATACACGAAGCCGTCTGGTATGCTCCGCATGCGGAAGGATCATGGCAGCCCACCAAACTCCCGCCAGCCCTCATTGAAGCCGTAATTCCCGGTAAAGTGAGAGAAAATAAATCACGTAATCCCATCGTTCTCAGCCGCCAGCAGCGCAAATATGATGCAATTGTGATCGGTGCGGGCATTGGCGGGTTAACAGCAGGGGCATTATTGGCAAAAAGGGGGAAACGGGTATTAGTGCTTGAACAGCATAACAAGCCAGGAGGATTTTGTACCTCCTGGGAGAGACATGTGCAATATAACGGCAATAAATATCGATTTGTGTTTGATGCGGGTGTCCATGATATCGCAGCTGTGGGGGAAAATAGAAGGTTGCAGTTTGTGATGAGAGAACTTGGAGTGGCGGACCGTATTGAATGGCTCAGAGTAAGTCATGAGTATATATTCCCTGATTTGCGGATGAAGGTTCCTCACAATGTTCAGCGATTCATAGATATCCTTTGTGAACATTTTCCGGGAAACAAGGAGGGCATAAAATCCTTTTTTGAAGAAGCTGAACTCTGTTGCCGGGAGTTTTATGAGCTTCTGGATAAGAAACAAGACGTCAGGCATGACGTGATTTCTAAATCGCATCTTTTCCGTTGGGCAAACATTTCATTTGTTGATATGATCAGACATTACATTCATGATCATCGACTGGAACAGCTCCTGAGTCTGTTGACGAATTACCTGACGGATGATCCCAATGCATTGAATGCTGCAACAGCTCTGCCGATATTTGCATTTTATTTTGACGGAGGATTCTATCCACGAGGTGGCTCCCAGGTATTATCTGATACATTAGCCGATGCTATCAAAAGAGAAGGAAGTGAGCTTAAATTGAGCACTGATGTCTCAAAAATACTTATCCAAAATAAAAAAACAATCGGCGTCCAACTGAAAAATGGCCAAGTAGTATATTCTCATGCAGTAATATCTAATGCAAATGTTAGTCGGACATTCCTTGATCTCGTTGGGCAGGAGCATTTACCTGCACATTCTATGAGTCGAGTCGCAAAGCTGCGGCCGTCCAATTCAGCCTTTATGGTTTCTCTTGCTGTTGACTTCGTTCCCGATGTAAACCCGGCAACTTTTGTGTTCGAAAACAATGAGAAAATAAACATCTTAATTCCTTCTAAGATCGATCCCTCCTTGGCTCCGTCAGGTTATGCCTGTGTCACCTTAGCCAAGCTTCTGCCGCACAAAAATGCTGTCACATGGGATCGCAATGATCCGAATTATGCTGAACGCAAGAAGGAATATGGAAATAACCTCATCAGGCTTGCTGAGACGGCAATACCGAATCTGCACGAGCACATCATTTATCGACAGGATGCCAGTCCGGCCACCTTTGCTCGTTATACACAGACGACGGCGGGGGCGATTTATGGTTTAGCCATTGATGAGTGGAGACCATCCATGAAGATGTCGATTCAGGGATTGTATCTTGCGGGGGCTAATACCGCAACCCGGCCAGGAGTTGAAGATGCTGCAGCCACAGGTATTATGGCCGCCGATATGGTAGAAGAATATTTGCAACTTATCCGAAAACCTTATCTCGGCTCAGATTCAGCCGCTTAAGGCGGCCTTCGGAGAGAGTGCTCGATGATTAATGATTGGCAGATCTCATTGGAAAGCATTCCGTGACGCATGATTGAGGGATAAGGGAATTGAATCTATTTGCTATGGCGGGATTATCCGTTGGTATTCCCTGCCTTTTGTTATCTGCGCTCGCATTATACTTTGGCAAAACAAAGATCCACCGGGTATTGTTCTTTTTTAATCTCGTAGTTGCTATTTGGGGATTTGGTCTGTTTCTCGTAGGGGTCGCTCATAATGAAGCAGAGGCAAAATTCGCTTGGGAAATAGCACAATTAGGGGGGTGTTTTATCGCGCCCCTTTTTTTTCATCTGATAACCGTCTGGTGCGGAATAAAGCGTAAAAAACTCCTTTATTTTGCATATGGACAAGCGCTTGTGTTCGATATCGCGATCATTTTTACCAATCTCGTTATCAATGAATTCAGGCATGAGTTTAACATTTATTTTATTAAGGCGAATTTTTATTACACACTTGCAATCATATTTTATCTTTTCTTTGTCATCCTGAGTTACCTCGAACTGATCAAGTTCTTTCGCAAAGCGAAGGGGCCTCAAAGAATCCAAACATTCTATAACATCTTTGGTTTTATGTTTGGATTTATGGGTGCCTCTACAACTTTCTTGCCGATGTTTGGCATAGGTATATTTTATCCGGCCGGCAACTTCGGTATAACCTTCTATGGGTTAATCCTCACCTACGCCATATTCAAGCACCAACTGATGGACTTTTCCATCATCATCAAGAAGACAGTTGCCTATTCCCTGGTACTTTTCCTGCTTATTGCCCCATGTTTTGTCGTGGTCATCCTGACGGAAAAATATCTGCCACATGGCCTTTATTACCCGGTTCTGGCCTGCATATTCATCCTGGTCGGTTTTGTTTTCCCCCGCATCAAGGTGCAGGCTGAGAGGAATCTCGAAAATATCCTGTTCAAGGGGGTGTTTGACTACCGGGAGGCGTTGGACAAGCTTTCCAAGAAGATGGCCACGCTCCACAATCTCGAAGAGTTGCTGGCCATATCCACCCAGACCATTGCCCGGGCGATTGATACGAACAGCTTCGGAGCGTACTTGCTCGACAGCCGGGGTGAATTTGTCCTGGCCTCCTCTTATGGCAAAAGAAAGTGGCAGCAGGCGGCCATAGCCAGGGAGAGCGCCCTGGTTACGTATTTGCGCAGCCACGACGAGATTATCCAGAGAAACGGGAAGAAAAAAAACGGGAATCATGACCGGGAATACCCTGGTGAGGCGCTTGAGGCGCTTGGCGCTCATCTCTGCATTCCCATCAAATTCGAAAATGAACTGCGGGGCTTTATGGTTGCCGCCGAGAAGGCCAGCGCCGGCGACTACACCAGGGAGGAACAAAAAGTACTGTCGACCATGACCCATCAGTTGGCGGTAGCCATTGAGAACAGCCTGAAATATGAGGAGATCAACAAGCTCAACAGCGACCTGGAAGAACGGGTCGAGGAAATCGAGGGGCTCAATATCAATCTGGAAAAAAAGGTAGAGGAGCGAACCGAGGAATTACGAAAAGCCAATGAGGAGCTTAAGGAACTGGACAGACTGAAAAGCGAATTCTTTTCCAACATCAGCCATGAGCTGCGGACCCCTCTGACCAATATTATTCTGCCGATTCAGAATGTGCTGGAGAACTTCGGAGACCAGATACAGCCGGACAACAGGACGGAAAAAGAGGCCATTTTGCGCAATGCGCACCGGCTCATGAAACAGATCAATGAGATCCTTGATTTTTCCCGGCTCGAAGCGGGCAAGATGAACATCCGGGCTGCGGAAAAAGATCTTAACTCCATCCTGGATGACATTATCGCCGCCTTCAAAACCAGCGCCGAACAGATGGATATTTCCCTCAGCTTCACTCCGGATTTTCATCTGGCCCGGGTCTGGGTGGATCAGGAAAAGATCGAGAAGATCTTTTTTAACCTCATCGGCAATGCCCTGAAGTTCACCCCCAGGGGAGGCAAGGTCACGGTTGCCACGAGGAAAGGCATGATCCTGAGCAATGGCGAGCCGGTTCCGGCTGTGCTTTGCAGTGTCAGGGATACGGGGGTGGGC
>Ga0172380_10003661_pt1 | contig 20746 bp, 15 predicted proteins | sample Leawe162metaG_FD_119747 | JGI IMG/M metagenome (GOLD analysis project Ga0172380, IMG submission 119747) | Leachate microbial communities from a municipal landfill in Southern Ontario, Canada - Leachate well 162 metaG | ecosystem: Engineered > Solid waste > Landfill > Unclassified | place... | reverse complement strand
TTAAATGGTTCTAGCTCAGAGCCTGGAATTAGGGTGGCGTTCCGGGGTGATTGTAGTTCTCTTAACGTAGAATAATAGTCTCCTTTCTTCTTAGTCTAGTAAACTCTTACGTTGTGTTCCATCACTCACAAGCTCCCGGTCTTTAGACTGGAGTAGTTTACTGTTTAAACTCCTCACTTTTAACTGAGGTATATTTAGCTTTAGAAAACGACGATTCTTGTTGTTGAGCATCGCCTCCGAAGGATTCCCCGGAAAATTTCGTTTTAACGAATTTATTATATTCGTCCCTTAAATCATAGATCTCTCCTGATTTAGCAGTATATAACTTTGCAGCACCAAATTCATCGGTAGATGCAGTTTTCGATTTTTTGCTTTCTAGAATCGCGTTAATAAATTTACCGATAGTATTTCTCACTGCTTGTGGGGTCTCTTCAATTGCCTTATCATCAAACCGTAAAACAGTCCATCCGCGTTGGGCTAAAGTATTATCTCGTTTCTGATCATCGGACGCCTGCTCAGGATTACTGTGCCATATGTCACCATCGCAATTTTTTGAAACCATGTTATTTACACAATAAGAATGGTCTTCTGTTTCGAAATTATATCTAATTCCACTGTATGACGAAAATATTATTTTTCTAATTGGAATATAGAAATAATCATCATCTTCGCGATATCTTCTCTTTCGTGGATTCCAATTTATTGTAATTTCAAAAAGCGAATGTTGAATACCACTTCGCCCTCGAATATTATATGTCCCATCAATCCTACTAATAACAATAGGTGCCCAGATTCCAATAGTAGCACAAAGTTGCTGTATACCCAAAGCTAATGATTTTGAAGATGTCTGAATACGCCATTCCGACTCATTCCGCATGCACCCGTCTCCATCCATCACTCCTTGAATAAAGGATTTAATGTTTTCTTCACTGGTATTAAACATCATACTAGGAACTTTTTTATTTCTAGCATACTTACCACATACTTCATTGAAGAACTTAGATAATGGAGTGCTCTGAAAATATACCCGCGCTGCTCCCTTTCCAAAATAAATCTTTCCTAATTTAATTCCAAAAATTTCATCCATCAATGTTTCTGTCTCATTAATGTAATCCTTTTCATTTTCTGAAAACGAAAATACAATTGAGCCGCTATCAGATGCACATCCCTCAGCAACATAGATCCCTAGCAATCTAGATGTTTTAATATCAAGATTTATTTGCTCTGGAATCTTTTTACAATTATTAGTTATATATTGTTGTAAGTTTATAATGCGAGAAGTGCTATTGGTCTTTCGCTTAGGAATTATTACATAGTCACCAACTTCTGCTTCTTTAACGCATATAAATTGTGGTATATCCGGTTGCAAATATTCTCTTGTTCGTGTTATCCGGGGCTCATCGCGAACTACTCTGGTTTTCTTGGGCTTAGAAATCCACAACTTGTGCGATGAAGTTACATCCAGATTAAACATTCCTATAGCGCAAATTTTGGCAACTTCCCCATCATATTCTTGAACAAATTTATGCACAATTTTAGTATGTTTGCCATATTTGTCAAATAATTTATCTGATGATAAAACATCCTCAACTTTTTTGTATCCATTATCTGTTTCTATTACAGCACCAGGTAATAAGCACTCGACATTAAGTTTTAAATCAGGCAATGCAAAATCTAGCTGATAAGGCGGGCCTCCGTGAGGATTTTGTACTGGAAATTGAACTCTTATTTTCTGCGGGTTTATGCGATACATCTGGCTTAAACCAACTAAGGTATCGGCCACCTTCTGCTCGATACTTGTTAGTTTAACAGGCATGGCATTCATCATTTGTCCATCTGTTTTCTGCTGTTCAAATTTTTTCTCTTTGCCAGGCTTCATTATTTTGCCACCAGCTCCTGCTGTGGCAGGCATTGCACCTGGCATACCTCCACCACCCATGCCCATATCCATACCACCTACGCCACCTGCCATACCTGGAGCACCTTCGCCTGGCATTGGAGGACCACCAGCACCTCCACCGCCTCCGCCCAAAGGCATACCACCGGCACCACCGGCTGCGCCTCCCAGCCCCGCACCCATACCCATAGGACCAGCTTGTGCTTGCTCGTATCGCATACGCTTGACTTCCTGATCCCATTTGAAATCCATCTCTTCTAATAAGGTTTGAGAAGAAATAAGTTGTTTGTCATGCAATTGGTTAAGCAATTGGAAGTATTGAGTTTTATCTTTTAGATTCAAATCATTCCATTTGATTTCAGGATATATAAAGGATAATTCTCCTATTTCTTCGCTCTCTTCGTTATCAATAAATCCCTGCATTTCAGCTATGGGTTTAAATATACGTTCTTGTATCCATTCGGCTAGGGTGTGTCTCCAGGACTCAATACGTCGAATAAGTGTTTCAACACCAACCTGAGCACTTTGGTAGCCCGAATTCGAATGGATGCTTAATTTACCATTTCGTTCAGTGATTATAAATCCATTAGGAACAGTAACACACCAAACTTTACCTTTATATGGAAGACGAGTTATGGTCTTATACTTTTTGGATTCAAGCGGCAAAGTTTCTTTGTTAAGATCATAATCCGAAAATGCGAGTTCATACCCACGCTTCTCGCTATATCGATAACGCGGCCAATATCCACACTTTAACGCAACTTCTAGAATGTCTGCATTTAATTGCCTACTACGAGTATAATACACATAATATTGTTTTGGCTCACCTCGATCTCTTGTTCTAATTGAACCATCTCCATTAATCATGTGTCGCAATAATTTCTGCAGATACGGTCTTGGCAATTCTTTTACCCAATCCGGCAAGTGTTTATTATAACTGCCATCTCCACATTCCATTTGTAGATACATAGCTAATGTTTTGTTATGAATTGCAAATGAATCGTGTTTTTCGTCATGAGAATATTTGTATGGCAGAGATTCGAATAACTCACAAACATCATTATATCCCTTGCCTTTTACAGATTGATATACGCATAATGATATCGGCTGTTTATAAGTCTTGCGAGCGGTTCTGCTCTCTTTGCGAGTATATCCTTCGGTTACATAATATGCCATGAGGGCAACATATTGATCTACGGAAATCTCATTGTCACCAACAATGACATTTTCTGGGACTTCACCTCCCAACCAATTAACTCGTTTTCGGAATTTGACACGATCAGATACTTTATCTGCAGTATCCACAATCCACTTATCGCTGTCTCTTTTTTGATATAACATTCGATGATTTGGCGTACAAGCAAAATCAATACGATCGGTCCGGAAATGAATCAGATCATCATTCCAGTCGTATACATGAATCTCGGTTGGTTTTTGATATTCCAACATCCCTGTTTCTTTATTGAATGTCGCAATCTCATCATCTTTGTCTATTTGATTAAGATTTTTTAATCCAGATTTTGTTAACATCTTGTCAGTTTCGGGAATACACATCTCCCCATTCAGTAGTGACTGGTTTAGCATAAATCCGTCGAGTATTTCTTTACCTATATACTCCATTTCCTGAGTTATTTGCAATATTTTGCCGCTGTTACCCTGGATAGTGATTTTACCATTACGGCGAGTCACAAAGAATCCAGTAGGAACTGTGAAACACCATACTTTACCTTTATATGGAACTCTGGTAATATCTTTTTCTCGTACAATTGGATAACTGCCATTAGAGAATTTACCCATGCTTATGTGGACTCTGTATATTGTATTTTTACCGAATGATTTATAATCAGGTTTCTTTGCTTTACGAATGCAGGTAGAATAACCGCACTTAAAAGCAATTTCTTGTATATCATCAGCCAAAGACTTAGAAACAGTCGTATAAGTAAAGCTCTCAGTATTAACAGTTGGATGCCTATATCCATCACCATTAATCATAGAATTAAATATCAACTTTAAATAATTCCGCGGCAAATTTTTAATCCAATTAGGAATGGTTTTATTCAATGAACCATGTTTAAAATGCTCATTAATAAATGTTACCAATTCCTTATTTGATATAATAAATCTGCAATCATCAGGATTTCGATTATCCGCATACTCAGTAACATGGAACCCCATATCACTCATAGTGTCTTCGATATCAGAGAAGCACTCTTTAGAGGTATTCTGGTAAATTGCTACATGATAATTACTCTTTTTGTTATTCAATGTTCCTTCTGACAGGTAATATCCAATAAATTTACAGAATTTGCTCAATTCAATACTGCTGTCACCTATTCTTACGTAATACTTATCCTCTTTTGCATAAATAGATCCACCAGATTTAATAAACCCCTCAAATTTTGCTGCTCCAAGCAATCTGGTAGAACATTTTAGTTCAGATGCTTCCTCAGTTTTCCATGAATCTTTATTACTCCATCGATATAGCATTTTATGATTTGGAGTAACTAATATATCTAGTCTTCTATTGTGGAAATGGATCATCTCACCATCATAGTCGTAGACATATTTATCTGTGGCGTATATACATTCTGTCTTATTTTCTTCTAGATTGTATATACAAATCTTGTCTTTTGTGATATCAACTTGGTCATAAGTCTTGAATCCAGTATCAGTTAGAACTTCTGTCTGATCATCATGACAAGCGCCGTACCACTCGTACTTGAAGTTATGGTGGGTCACAATGGTTAAATTAGGGTCATTAGCAGTTGCAGCTAATTGCTGCTGGACATCGGCTATGTCAGCACTTGTTGCTGGTCTATCATCGCTACCTATTTGCACAACACGAACTGGCAGAATCAATCGCTCGGCGACTATCCAGTTAGCAGTCATAATTTTAGTCTTATAAGCTAGAGTAGTGAACAATCTTCTGATCAGTGATGTGCCATAAGTGCCATAAGGCACAGGCATATATTTCAAATGCGATGTTGTTCTGTTGCTTAATGGGATAGGTTTGTTTTGTAACACCAGAGATTTAATTGCATTAGGTATTCTGTCATATATGTTTTTAGGTTGTTTATAGAATACTATACGTTTAAGCTCTTCGTCGGGTACGAAAACTATACTTGGCTCATCTGCCATAATGTTTTGTTGCACTTCAATCCAATCTGGATTGAGTATGCGCATCTTTTTAAAGTTACCTCCGGGATGGTTGCAAATTTCACCGGAATCTGGGTTAACCCCAATACCTTGGCACACTGGACATTCAACGTCCATGTGTATGAATACATCGCCCAGCATGTGACATTCACTGGATATCATTTTGCAGTTTTCGTTAAGGCTTAGGCGCTTAGCTGCTTTATGCTCGAAAAACTTGAGTATTTTAGGATCTTTACATTCAAGTTTGAAGCCATTCATGGGAAAGCGACTATTGGATACGCTTATCCTGTTTACCACATATGAGTGGTCATTCTCAACTTCCATATCATACAGAGCACCATCATATGGAGATTGCTCTATTTTTATTATCGCTCTATATACATACTTGCCTTTTTTGAATATTGACCAATTGCGGCGGAAATGCTGATTATATGAGTTCCAGATGATCTTTTTGGCTGACAAGTGTGTAAACTTTGGCATTTCTCGTCGAGGAATACTCACAATATAAACTTGTTGTCTTCCCAATCCAGTCGGTCTTCTTTTCGCAAATGTATATTCTATGCCTAACCTGTCAAGTATATTAGCTACTTGTTCAAGTAATCGCTTGCAAACACCCAGTCCAACTGTGGGAGCATTATTTTGATAACAGCCATCGCCATCATAAAATCCAGAAACGAAAGATGCCATTTGACGGGCATTCCAGTTTTTTATAATGTGTGGAATTATTCTTTTTGTGCCATCACTCGATGTGCCTGGACAAATACCTATTAAATCATCTGCAATTGATCTGCCATATACTCGAATTTCTAATTTTTTAGAATTTTTATCCGGTACTAAAGAAATCTTACAATCACCATAAAGTATCTTTATTTTTTCCACAATGGTATCACAAAAACTCTGTTCTTCTTGTGATATGGCAAATTTAACGCCCTTATAATAACTTATAATTCTTCCTCTATTTGATATGTGTTCATACGGCATACCACAGCCTTCTGCTGCGTATACACCTACAAGATATGCAAAATCATCAACTAATCCATTTTCCCATTCACCTTCAGCATCATAACCACAAGGAGTAAGAAGATAATCACCCACTTGTAATTCCTGAGCTTGAACGTATTTAATTTCACCATTCTTTTCTGTTAAGACCTTATGTCCAAGTGTAAGTTTCAACTTCCCACACAATACACCGGCATAAGTAATTTTTAAAATATCTTCACTGGATTGCCTGCTAAAAGTTCTCAATACTTTATTCGCTTTTCCAGTATGTGATCGCACTATTTCACCAGGCATAATAGAAGAAATAGACTTTTGAGTTCCATCGGACATTAGTATTTGAGTATCAGGAGTAAAGCAGTAGAAGTCTATTGCAGCAGCGACCTTCGGCTCCGAATTATGAACAACACATCTGTTTACGCAATAACTATGGACTTTATCAATTTCCAAATCATATACCCACCCCTCATAGGTTGACTCAGATATCTTATTAACTTTTCGATACAACTTGTTATTGATAAACAGATATTCTCTAAATTTAGTATGATTTGTGTCTAAATTATTAATTTTAACCGAATAAGGCTTTAAGATTTCACATGCGAATCGAGAAATACGTATATTGTGTCCCTTAAAGTTATTATTTTTTCTAATATTGTTAGTGGTTGTTGTCGAAAATGTAATACCCAATTTCTCACAGATAAAAGCAATTTGTGATGCCAGATCATCACTATGAGTAATGATCTGACATCCCATAGTAGTACTATAACAACCATCTCCATCAATAAATCCAGCTAAAAATGAAAGCAGTTCTTCCTTGTTTGCTTGTGATATGAATTGACCAGTTATGCTTTTTTGGGTTGCTCCATGCCCACAAAACTCCATTATTTCATTTGCTAGATTTTTATCAGTAGCTCTTATTTCGGCACAATTTCCGTTATATGTTGTACTAACTTTATGATTTTGGAAGATTGATAAATAATTTTGTATTCTATTTCCAAATTTATTTTCATCACCTATCTCATTTGAATTTATGGAAAATCTTACACCTTTTGGAGTGTGTTTATTTGTAGGTTTATAATTGTAATAAAAATAACTTCCTTCTGCAGTGAAAGCACCTAATAGATAGCATTTTCGTAAATCCCAACCCATTCCAGTTCCAATTGAAGATTGCGGAGTAAAAAGATACGAACTTGTGGACAAAGTGTCGGCTGAATCGAATGTTTCTTCTAGCGATGTTTCTCCAAATGATTCTTTTCTTTCTCGTTTTCTTCGCTCGGATGGGGTTGTTTCACAACTTTGTTGCCATGATTCTTTAGATACTCGTGGAATTCTATGATTAGTCGTACATTTAATTGGAATATTCGACCCGGCAACATGAATACTAAGAACTTTTTCTTTAGTCCATCTTCTGAAAACATTATTTACTTGCTGTATGCTTCCGTCACCGGCTACGATCATATCTCCTGGAACAATTTGGCTAATCGATTTTTCGGTTCCATTTGCCATTAAAACTAAATTATCCGGAGTGAAACAATCGTAGAAAAACCTACATTGATGAATAGCTATGCCGTTGGCGGTTATTGCGTGAGTAGGTGGTACCCTTATATCATATACATCACCTTTATAGTCAAATGAAGTGTTTGATACCACAGGGGTTACGACATAATTTTTCCAAAAGAATCTATTATAGATTCTACTGATATTTTTCCCATTTTTGATAAAATTAACACCCGAACTACCACCTAACTTTTGCTGAGGTTTGTATATACGTTCCGGAATTTTACCTGGAACATAATCTTGTAATGTATATACAAATGTCTTGGGAATGCTAACTATATAATATTCCAGATTTGTTGTTTTAAACGACCCTTTTCCTTGTCTACGTGGTTGTTTACTACAAAATGCCAGGATTTTATTACGATAGCACATTATCTGCAATTGATATGCCAAATGTTTAGAAACAGTTGTTATTTCTATTTGTTCTATTGTTTTATTAAATGATCCGTCTGATTGTATATAAGCCCCTAAAACGTGTTTTTGTAGTTCTGGGTTTAAAAGCATTACTTCTTCAGTAAAATGTTTATCCGTGTTTTTGCCTTTAACTAATTTACTGCTATATTCATGCAAGGATTTTTTCCCGCTTCTGACAACTACTACTTTATTATTTCCAAAAGACTCTTGTTTTACAACAGCACCAAAAGACTCAAAAACTGGAGATACAGATGACAAAACGTATTCAGTTTCATCCGGATGCATACAAACATTGGTTATCGGAAAATTATTTTGAGATATCCATCCGTCTGATGCTAAATGTCCAGCAAATCGAGCTTGTTCTTTAGTTTTTATAATGCTTTCTTTAACTTCGGTTGGAAATGGACATAATACATAGTCGCCTTTCTTGACATCCTCGGCATTAATGGTAGAGATATTATAGTTTTTATTCTCGTAGTCTTTGCATTTGACTCTTTCGCAGGTCGGAGAACATGCTTGAAAAATACAATTTTTGGATCTGCTAATGCCCTTTGGGCATTTTACATCCTCTCGTTTAATAACTATACATTTATGGTCATGAGTTACTTCGATGGGATGAGGATTGCCTAATACTTTTATACGATTGGCTTTTTTCTCAACATATCGCTTAGTGCAAATGTCGGGCTTCGCCTTCTTGCCTTTGTCATTTTGTATATACATTTTACCTCTATCCGCAAAATTATTCTGCCATTTTGTATATACATTTTTTATGTCGTCTAAGGAAAAATCCCCATAATTAACCAAATAACAAGGGTTTTTGTCACTGGTCACGTAGCTCCATTGGTAAATTTCACGTCTCTTGCTCGCTATTTGCCAATTCTGAGGTGTATGCAGTGGTGAGAACCACATTGGGTTCGTCATCATATTTGACACGCCAGTTACTTGGGCATTTTTCAACCAGGGTTCAGGATGATGTGCTACTGCACTATTCGCATACTTAAAAACATTTCCCTCAGATTCACGCTGTTTATCAAATTCTTTATTTCTTTTTTCTTGGGCCGATTTAGGAGTGAGACCTTGTTCGAATGGGTCTCCCATAATTAATGGTTGCTTCCAGTTTGGGTCATCGGGCAGTATAATATTTCCCATTTTTACCTCATTTTCAATTTATTACATAGCTAACGATTTAGCAGTCTCATCAACATCTTGTTGAATTTGCATTACGAATACGCGTAGCTGATCTGCGTCTCCATCTTGAATCCTCTGTATTATACTTAATTCTTTAGGATTTAGGCACTCAATAAAATCTTCGAGTGCTTCTTCGTCGCCATTGAACAAAGCTAATAAATTAGAACTAGCAGCAATTTTTATTGTGCTATTTTTGAGAGAATTGACTCGACTACTTACTAAATTTTTTTTTTAATATTTAATAATTTATCCATCTTGGTGGATTTGGCTTCTTTGAGATTAAAAGAAGTTTTGACCGGAGTTTTATTAGACGATTCGTGCTGTTCATATAAATCTGGTCTTAAATTAAATCTGTCTTGTTCGTTAATTGGGCCTTCGTAATCACCACAATTTGATTTATGGAGATCTATCTCCTCATCAAATATTTTCCCGTGCTTATTAGTATCTTTTTCGCTTATTGTATTTCCACATCGAGGACATTCCCAAAGTTCATATCCAAATGGGTCTTTAGTATATTGGTCTAGTCCCATTTCTTCATCAGTATATGGCTCGCCGCCATATGGCATTGGTTTAGGTTTTTCACCAGAACCGGGAACTACGTCGGTTGGCATTGATTTAGATTTAGATTTAGATTCAGGTTCAAACATCGATTCAAACTCATCTTGTTCTGGAGTTCGTTCCACTAAAGGTTGTTTTGATTTATTGGCATTTTGTCTGTTTTTTAATTCTTGAGCATAAGTATGAAGTTCGTCCCAATAATACCCCAATTTAGGCACATGATGTCCCGCACGACGAGCGTCTTCTTGTATTTTAATTACTTCTCTTAAATCTTTCAGAGCAAAATGCAATTCTTCAGTACTCATTTGCCGAGCTTTCTCTTGCCCAGATGTAAAATCATACTTGATATCTTCAAATGTTTGGGCAGTTTTAACGGATTTTAGATTAAACGCTTTCTTGGGATTATTTTCTATTTTATTCTTATCAGTATATTGAACTGTTTTATGTCCGCTGGCTTCTTCTCTTCGGTCTCTTTCTGCTTGGGTTTGTTCGACATTGTTCTGGTCTACATCGGTGTCCCATCGGAAGGGGTCTCCAGTGTTTGTGTCTGGACGATACCCACGCTTTTTACCTTCGGCTGCACGCATTGCCTGCATACGAGATTCCAAGTTGCCCATCTCTGGTGGACGCGGTTTTCTTATCTCGCCGGGCTTTAATCGCATTTTGTTTTCTTCCGGTACATTGCGATTGATTTCAAATCTCTTATTCAAGTATCCGCCAACTATATTGCCATCCTTGTCCACATATTCGCGGGAATATTTGTCCATCACATTAGCGCGCCAAAGAGCTTCACCACAAATAGTTTTATTGTCATCAATAACTATACCATCTAAACAGTGATGTCTACAGACATATTCTGAAACAACATCACCGCTTCCAGGTTGACCACCACCTTTGCCTCTAAGCTTGGGACAAACACGTTTTTCTGTTGGGCCATATAGCAAATATTGCTGCCCGAATTGATCAGCGGCAGTTTTTACCATCGTTTCTCTTGTCTCTGCTTTGTTATTCAGAATGTATTCTGAAAGGTTAAAAGCTATGATACCTTTTGGATTTTTTGTGCTCATTACAGGCTCCATAGTATTTGATGGGTCAAAAGCGGCCGGTGCGATAAATACTTCATATAATATTTCTAATCGATTTCTGGCCTTTTCAGCGTCATTAATTGGGTCCATTTGTTGTACGGCTTCAATTGCATCGTTTGCATCATTTTCCAGCCCACGACTGACCTTTCTTAAAATTTCCTTTTTTGCCTCATTTGATAAAATACTTTCTTGACTATTTGCATCATTAGCATTATAGGCAATCAAAATCGGGAGGTACTTCGTAATAAACATTCCCTTGTCTAATTCATTCACCGGATCTGGGGCCTCCACCTGCCCCCTCCTTATTTCTTTTGCATTAAATGCTCGTGCGGGCAGACCCTGTACTGTGGGAGACCCAGTCATGGTGCCCGGAGGTAAATTGCGATTTTGTCGTTCAAGTATTCTGGCCATTCTATCAAAATAAGCTTTCAATAATTGGGGCTGCACAAGGGCGTTAGATCTTGCATCAAGAGTTGCTGCTGCACCTTCCAACCCCATAGATTTAATTTTATCCAATAATACCGTGGGATTTTGGTACTCAATAAGAGATTGTATCTCTGGCCTTGCATACACAGCAGCAGATATTGTTCTGTATTTATCGTCTGAGAGAATTTGTTGAATTGATTTGACTAAATTAGAAATTCTATATTGATCTAAAGTGGCTCGTTCTTCGGGACCAATTGAATTTTCAATATCATTGGTACTTGCGGCATTTTCGGCATTCTGCTGATTTCTAAGCGTATCTTCAGTATCGTCTAATGCATCTCTTACTTCTCTGGCAGCATTGTCAGGAGTGACAGCTGAAATTTTTGCCAAATTAAACACACGTTTAGCTCTCTGGATTGAATCCGGCTTCAAGAAGCCCCTCAAAAAGTTGGTCAACAGATTCTCTATGGCTGTTCTTTTTAATAGTATTCTTTGATTCTGGAGTATCTAATATGCCGAGATTGTCAACCTTTTTGGCAGGTTCAACTTTATTCCATTCAGATTTAGATGCCTCTTTTTTGTTGGCTCTTTCCTGTGCTGACTTCTTGATCGATTCACCCGTTGTAGAATCTGGTATATTGGAAAAATCCCTATCATTACTAAAAATACTCATAGAATTGGACGGAAGATTCTGGTTCCCAGCGCTGGATTCGGACGTTGAAACATTAGCAACCGACGCTACTTTTTCTTTTAGTACATTAGCATCGGATCCCTGCTTTTGAATTTCATCCCAATACTGCTCTTTCTGAGATTTCTTAAATTCTTCCATATTTTTCTTGGACTCTTTTATTTGTTCATCGCCTGCTTGTTTCTGTGCAAGAATATCTAATGCGTCAGAGTCCCAAATTGTATTAGGATTCTGAGACATACCCATATAACCGCCAGTTTTAGAATCACTGGGTCCGTGCTCTGGATTGTAACCGGCAGGTATAACTGCTGAGTTATTAGCAGTAAGCAGTAATTCAGACGAATTGCGGGATGAACTTTGTGGTGGAGCAATTGCGCTGGAAATCTTATTACAGAATTTTTGGGCTGCACGTTCAAGCTCTTTGCCTCTTAGTCCATCTTTTTCTGCATCTTTTGCAAACCTAACGACATCATCTTTTGCTATGACAACGTTTGCTTTATCTGCAGCAAATTGCAGTTCGTTTATAATATCCCCTCGCATATCTTCCCGTATCTCTTGCAAATCGTTCTCAGTAATGGAAGAAAATACGTCCATGCTTGAGATTGGGGAATCTGATGAACTCACTTTATTTGTTTTATAAATAACGTCACTTTGAATGTTATCCATAAGACTGTCGAATACGTCATTGCTATATGAATGTCCTGACAGCTTCATTATCTTGCCACTCCTATTGGTCCGAATGTTATAGTCCATGTGCCATCGGGCCCTCTTTTTTGGTCTTTTACCTCAAGAGTGCCATTTGAAATTTTTTGTACGAAATCTTCGACTTGGGCCGCAACAGTTTTCCAGTCTAATTTAGGTGATTCTGCTGGCTTCGGCGGCGCATTCTGTGCCAAAGTGCCTTGTTCGACGGCATTTTGTATCGATGGGTCAGATGAGCCAGATGGGTCAGGTCGTTCTGGTTGTGGATTTTCTATGGATACCTCTGGTTTGTCTATTGGATCTTTGACAGCTCCAAGTTCGGCTGCCAATTTACTAAATATGTCACTGTCCATAATGGTCTCATTTTTGCGACCACCCTGATTAACTTGGTGTTTATGTTTCCCTGCGGGAATAATCATGATTTTAATCCTCGTTATTTATCGATCTTTGACCATTTGCTCGACATATTCTGCGGGATACATGGTAAGCCAAAAATCTTTGAACCACTCTTTTTCCTCAGAAGTCATGTTGGCAAATTTTAATCCAGTCATCGCCTCGACGTATCCAAGTGGCGTTGTGCCAATCAGATATTCTTTGTTGGATGATAAGGATGCGAAAAGAACCAGCTTGCTAATGCGATCCATAGTAGCTATTTTTTGGAATCTAACTTTGAGATTCGATTCTGTCTTCTTTTCTTTCTTGTTCTTTTTGCCATCAACTGATTCGCCCTTCTGATAATTGGGATCATTGTTGATTAGAACTTTTGGTTCTGGATTTGCGTCATCGCCAGGACTGGCCTCGGTGTGATCCTCGGTTACCTTGCCCGCATCGTCGCTTTCGCCCATTTCTCTGCCACAGCTGGCTTCTTTCTTTTCCTTTTTCTGGTCTGTAGTGCCACCAGTATCTTTTCTGGCACTTATTTCTTCTTCGGGGCATTCAGGATTATTGGTCATATCCTCCTCACCTTCGGTGTTGATAACTTGACCACGACCCTGCCCTCTAGAATCGCCGTCCTGTTCAGGTGCGGCTTCGCGACCAGCAGTCTTGTCGCTGGCTTCTTTTAGGAATTGTTTTACCCAATCGTCGAATGACGGGCTGTTGCCAGCTGGATTGACAATTCTGTTGCTAATAAATTTCATGATTTTCTCCTATTAACCAATTGTAATTCCTTCAAGGGAGAGCAATTGCCCTTTGGGGAAACATATTTTTTATGCGAATACACCATTTCGCATTTACTAGTCTTTAATATATTGACATAAATTTTCAACATAACCTTTTTATTCTTTAATTAAAACACTATAATTAGGCAATTTAATTGCAGCGTCTATTTCGTCAATGTGTCCTTCGATATATTCATCTATAATATTAGCCACTTCACTATCCACTTGATCAATTGCATCGGCCAATCTAATAATAAACGGGACTTTAGAAGCAACTGTAGGTGGCGCAATAGGTGGCATCTCTGCGGCAGGACCTATAAGTGGGCTTGTGGGATTTTTAGGTCCAGGAACTGAAATCGGAGTAGTAATTGGTACAGTTGTCTTAGACTTCTGCACAGAAGTTATATTTTTCTCCCTGCTTGATTCTAACTTATTTGATACTTGTTCTAATATATTCACAATCGGCGAAGACTTGTCTAAATTCTTAGCAATGGCCATAATAACTGTTTGCACTTGTTCGGCATTAAACTCTTTTGCGGATATTAACCCAGCCAAATGTTTTGCAATTATATCTACCTTGGCAGTATCTGTGGTGACTTTGGGCGGTGGAGCCCGAACTCCAGAAACACTTGGTTGAGCTGCCGGTGCAGGTGTAGTTGCTGATGCGGCCGGTGCCGGTGCCGGTGCGGGCGACGGCGTTTGTATGCTTTGCTTAAGCTCTTCAAGTTGTTCTCGAATATTCGCGGGTGATTGATAAGAAATTTCATCCCCCGCTCCATATAATAGGTCGGTTATTCTGCCAATGGACCGCTGCGCTAATGTATGTGCCCTAGTGTCCAGCGGGTTCTGGCTTATATAGTCAACTATTTGCTGAAGTGATTCTATTTCAGACGATGTCGCTTCGCCTTGATTCGAATATCCAAATCCACGCTGGCCAGTAACAGACTCTCTTTTACGTAATGACCGCATGGTATCGTTAATATTTTCCAATTCATCGTAAATAACATCAATATTATTTAAAAGATCATCAGCTAGTTTTTGGGATATGTTAAGATACTTTTTGATGGCTGGTGATTGAACTTTTTGGTTTTCAGTAGACCATTTTAGCTCTTGCAATATTCTGATATTTTTGGTCCAAGAATTTTGATCCAAATTGCCGATTGCTTTAGATAGTCTACGGGCTACAATCCTATCTGTATCTGATACAGTGCCTTGATTTTTTCTATATTGAGAAACACCAGCCAGATAGTCTTTTACCGACTTCAACCTATTGATGGTGTGCTTAGTTTGATATCCAATTTGTGTAATTGAAGTAATTTTATCGAGGATTAAGTTAACCTCTGATAAAGCCTTCTTATCATCAGACTCCACTTCGCTAGACTCTGTCTGTTGCGTGCTACGACCCTTTCCAAATGGGTTGAGCCTACGTAACCAATCCCATTTAGCTGTTTTTGGTAGGGCCGCAGAAACCTTAAAAGGGCGGGTATCAGTTACCTCCTGCTGAAGTAAATTCCCAAGAGTGTCGATATGAGACAAAACTTTACTAATAACCGAGTCGTCTATTTCGTTCTCTTGTAGTGATTCCGATAATCTTCTAATATTTTCTACGTGTGTCGGTATGTTATTTTGCTTACCGATTTCCGCCAAAAGCAGCAGGTGTGCTTCATTAAACAATAAAGGTTCTGCCTTGACAGTTTGGGCATATTTAGCATGCCATTCTGTATTTTGGTAATCTTGGCCATCCTGATATTCTTTGAGACACCCCAAAACAATCTCTTGCATAGAAAGATCTGATGAAACCCGGCTCTTTCGTATACAGTTAGACATTGCCCTATTTTGTTTCAGAACATAACCGATAACTCCGACGTATTGGGCAACCTTAATAAGTGACTTGGATTTAATTACATCATCTACCAAGTCTGCACACTTTTGAAGTCCCAACGAGTCTAAATGATCGGCCAATTCGAACAAATGATTACTAATATCCATCGATCTTCTCCTTGGCTCTCTAGTAAATTCCTGACATTATTTCATCTCTTGGATCAAATTTAACATTCTCATATCTTACGCCATTTGGATGAACATTTCCTACTATAAATGCTCGAATATCGGCGACATCTAAATCGAAGGCCACTAAAACGTCATTTCCAGTTGTTCTGGCTGAAAAGGTATAGTGAGGCTCTACGGTTCTCCATCCCGCGTAAGCTCCATGCCTATTGGTATATCCAAATCCAATAATCTCTGTATTATCAATTCCATCGTTGATTAAATCAATGCTGTCGGCATATACTATTTCTTTGGTGTCCTCTGGAACACCTAACTCTTCATTTGATGTTGGAATTTCGTCAAAATAATCTGGAATGCCGACGTTTTCTTCTGGTATCGGGGAATACCCAGATTTCGGATCATCTAGATTATCTGATAAAAAATCTCTATAGTTGGTTTCGTTTATGGCCCCCTGTTGCCCGTCCTGGCCAATAGTTTCATCGTTCTCATCGATATTGTTCCGGCGGAATTGTTGTTGCTTAATCAAATTCGCCCCAGTTATCTTAAGCATACTAATCCTCGAAAATCACCTGATATTCGTTGTTGTGGTTAACTAGCCTGATTTTGTGCCCTACATCAATATTATGTTCTTTAAAAAACCCAGCATTCGCTTCAATCGCCATTGAACATGCACCGTCGCTATGTACATATTTTGTGGACATGGGAACTATTTTCTGTATTGATGTAATCGCGTTATTGTGTATAAAAGCAATGTCTAGGGGTAAATATGTATTTTTCCCCCAAAATCTGGCCTCTATTGGAAATTGGAACTTAAATAACATGCCAGAGCTTTTGTCTAGACTGGTTCGTCCCATTAGACCGTGGGCTAATAGAGATGGAGTATCAGCAATTTCCACTTTAATCTTCATCTGATTCATCCCAATCAAACGTAATTCCATGCCTACGCAGATCATCATGAACATTGTCAAATTGCCATCTCGGAACATCAATTATTATATACAGATTCATAGCCATGTTTACCACATCTGCTTCAAACCGAGAGCTTCGGGTATAAACCCACTTTTTTATATCATCATAATTGTTGTCGCTAATCCATTCTTCGTGGTCTGTAATTATCGGAATAGATTTTCTTTTGTTAGTATCATAAAAGAAATCTACTCTACCGCCGAACCCATGAAGCATTTGTCTTGTTTCTGAATCGTACCAATAATGGTCTTTTTCTATCTTTCGTTTTACTCGTTTTGGTTGAACGATTAGTCTAATCTTCATAATTCATACTCCACGCTATTTTACGATTCTTATTATCACCATTTACCATAGTATTGTTGGACTGTATATTTGAAAATTTAGATTGTTCAGAGGATAATATTATCTTCCTGATTATTTCTCTCCCAGCAGGTGTAATTTCTATCGCATCTTCTTCAGAAATCGTTGGAGGGTTATTTTTTATCATACCTTTAGTGACTAAGGCAGCGATTATTAATGAATCCGCGCCAACCAGAATAGGGCGGCCGTGCTCGTCTCGATTGCTTTTCCAAATACTAAAAAGAGTTTCCGCTTCTCTACTAGACAATGTAGTACGTGGAGCTTTCAGTATTTCTTTGGGAAATATGTTTAAAAAATCTAAAATAGATTGTGCTATTTTTTTCATATCAAATCTTTAATTTCTGGTATTAGCAAAAATTTAGTTAAATTGTATTTTTTCAATAATTCTAATCCCTTCGTCCCGTGTTCTTTTAATATACGCACAATATTTTCCATAATCCTATCTTTCGACACCGAATTCGATATAGATTGATAAGATTCTTGCATAGCAATTCGTAAATTAGCATCAATAATACAATCATATTGTAATGATAATCTAATTGCCCGAAACGCCGATACTGGGCTATATTTAATAAGCATTTCAGGAGGAAGAAGTGATGATATTTTTTTGTCTTCCAGGTCGGGGATTGCCCTTCCGGTTGGATCATACATATGTTCATTTTGTAATGAAAATAGTATGGCGTTTACTGTAAAATCTCTACCAAAAATATTATTCATTATCGGGATGTCTTCAAATCCTTGCTTTTGCAACCAATTATTTATTTCTTGGTTGTGCATGTAAGGATTAACACTAATACTTTGAAATTCAATTTCGATATTTTGTGTTCCATCTTGAAAACCTGCTACAATTGAATCATATTCGGGATATTTTTTGGGTGTAACATTTAATATTTCTGTTGCAAATATTTCTCCCAATTGCAGTGACTCATTCCTAAATGCTGAGACAACTTCTAAATTATCGGTGTTTTGAGGATGCCCCCAGTACATGTTCCTGCAATAACTACCAATTATGAATAAAGAATCGATACCATATTCTTTTGCAAAATATGATAGTTTAGTTATTGCATTATTAATAATTTTAGTATTATTCACTATGGATTCTCTATCGCTTCGTTTTCCTTGGGATGCGTCAAATTTTTATCCCAATCATCTCTTGGGTCGTCTAAACCATTAGTTTTACAAAACCTGTCTATCAGCTCGGCAACTTCGCCACAAGTGGTGTGTTTTGCTGACATAGTAATAGGAATATTACGAGTTGTCAGCCAGCCACAAAATCCATATAATGACTCTGATCCTGTCATTGGTTTGGGCGGAGGATCAGATCCAATTAGAGTAGTACCGATGGAAATCTTACCATAACCATTAGGATGAATTCTCATATAATACTCCCGATATCAGGGGCGGCTCAAAAGTAACCTACTTTTATAGGGCGAATCTATGGCCATATCATTAAAGTCATAAGGACCTCTCGCAAGATCCTGCCAAATATAAAAATATCCCAGTTTCCCAACCTCTGGATTATATCTTACTTGATCTTTGCGTGCCTTTTCCCTGTCTGCAAAATATTCTTCATCTTCTTCGGCGGACCAGACTCGCTCTTCCATTGGTAGGTCTAAATTCGACCATGGCCCAGATATTTGGGCGGTCTTGGATATTTTTTGGTACCTTTTAATTAAAAATAATCTATAAATTTCTCTCATAATCAAGTTGTGAAGTATTTTTATACTTAAGTATAAATGATTGAATTGGATAATTAAGCTAGACGGTATGTTGACAATATCAATATAAAATAATTTTTTAATAGATTCGGATATGTCATTTAAATCCGAAAATCTTTTGGATAAGAAATATATCTTTTTGACACCATTAAGAAATAATAAATTCTCAAGTGAACCTAAATTTTGTCCACTACTATTACATATTACTTCCGATAAATTACGTAAATCGTGCCAACGGGACCACAAATGCTCTTTGATTTCAGAGATGGCTTCATTAATTAGCCGAGAACATTCTACCAAATTCTCAGACTCAATCATTTCATCTCCGATTCCAACAGATATACGAGGACCAATTACAATATCAAACGAAACGAGTTCGTGGTCAAGTAAATCAGTTGGGTTGTTCTGATTTTTTAGATTGAACATTTCTCTCCTCTACGTCGGACACTAATTTATTAACGAAAGATCTGGGAAATATAGTGCTCCAGTATCGTTTTAGAAGCCTCTTATTTTTCCTGGAAATACCAGAAAACAAATATATCCATCGAGCAGGAGATGTTGAATCTATATTTTTCATCATAATTTTACAAATACCGGGCCTTCCGCATCGCCTTCTTTTTTGCCTAATACCGGATGATTCTTCCGCCTGGTCTCTGTCGGGTCCTCAACAATTGGACTTACTTCTTCGTTCTGTGGTAAAGGTTTATTCTTGAGTATGGGATGTTTTTGGATTCTATCAGCATCTTCTTTTTTGTCCACAAAGGATATATCTTCTTCCATGTCAATCCGACGTTTCATTGCAACATCTTTGGGGCCATCTCGACCAGCAATTATAGTGTGTTGTTTAGGATCGGCATCACCTGAAGTATTTTTTACTACAATTTCTTCACCTGGTTTTGCATTCCAAATGACCTTTTTCTGATCCTTAATTATCTTTGGTTCAATTAATTTGGATGGAATAGTGATTTCTTCATTTGTGTCTAAAGTAAGTTCTGGTTCGGATGTATTTATCCCGTCGCCAGGAACAGACAAACCTTTAGTAATATTGACAGTTGTTTCTTTTGTTGTGTTATCATTTGGATCAGAAATAATTGTAATTATTCCTTTAGACAGAGCTGCTCTGATGGATTTTTCTTCTAGTTCTTTCCTTGTCAGGACAAATTCCTGTCCTGGTTTGATTTCTGATTTATTCTGATTCAACCCAATTGAACGATGAAAATTGTTTTTGCATCGAACGGGAGTATCATCTGAGTCAACATCGTTATCATCGTTGGGAATGTCTGTTGATGTAACGAATCCCATTTTAATTGCCATTTGAACATCATTATTCCAATAGTCATTATTTCTAATATGTAATAATTGTCCCTTTTTGAGTTGTTGCTTTATACTCGGCAAATCAATTACGCCTTTAATCTTTGATGTTCCATTAATTACCATTACAATCTCCTTTTCACTTTCCTTTTCACTTTTTATTGTGGATAAGAAAACTCCCAATCTTTAGGCTAGAGGAATTATCCCTACTCCTAACACTTAAATAAGTTTTAAACTTTACTTCTTCCGCCTTAATATTTTAACACAAAATATGCCTTTCTTATAGAATGGAGTAGCTTTGCCAGAATTAACCCATCTCTTAGCCCTTAGCAAAGTGGTGGGCATTAGTGGATTATTGTTCTGGTCTACTACTGGTACAAAAAACATATAAACTCCTAAAATTTCATAGCTTTACGATAAGTGGGTGCTATGAGAACCTCTAATATACTACCCTTCGACAATGTTAAGAAAACTTAGCTATTAACTAGAATAACGTGCTATTAAATGGTTCTAGCTCAGAGCCTGGAATTAGGGTGGCGTTCCGGGGTGATTGTAGT
>Ga0172380_10003660_pt1 | contig 20747 bp, 18 predicted proteins | sample Leawe162metaG_FD_119747 | JGI IMG/M metagenome (GOLD analysis project Ga0172380, IMG submission 119747) | Leachate microbial communities from a municipal landfill in Southern Ontario, Canada - Leachate well 162 metaG | ecosystem: Engineered > Solid waste > Landfill > Unclassified | place... | reverse complement strand
CGCCCGCGACGATCTGTGGTGGGCGCAGCACCGCGCCGCGCCCAAGGCCTTCCTGCATCCACGGCGCATGCAGCGCATCTGGGAGGCGGCCGGCGGTCGCGGCCGCTATCTCACCAGCCTCGCCGTCGAGGGGAGCGATGCTGCCGAGGTAGGCAGGCGTCTGGTGGCGGCGCTGGCGCCGACGGCGCCCGGCTTCGCGGCCCAGCCGGTGCGCGAGCAGGCCATTGCCGCAGCAGCCGGATCCACCGATCTCGGCGGCCTCTTCCTTGGCCTCGGCTTCTTCATCGTCGCCGCCGGCCTCGGTCTGGCCGGCGTGGTCATGCGGCTCAACGCGACGCGCCGCGCCGGCGAGGCCGGTACGCTGCGCGCCTGCGGCTGGAGCGTGACGGCAGTACGCCGGCTGTACGCCAGTGAAGGTGCGCTGACCGCTCTCATCGGTGCGCTGGCCGGAGGTCTGCTCGGCGTCGCCCTGGCCGGCGTGCTGCTGCACCTGCTCGCCGGACCGTGGGCGGCGGCGGCCGGCGGCGGCGTGCCGCTGCGCCTGCGCTGGGACGCCACCGCCATCGGCGTCGGCAGCGCTGTCGGCGCCGGATTGGGCGTGCTGATCGCGTGGTGGGCGAGCGGGCTACTCGCACGGCGCGGCATGCTCGACCTGCTCGCCGGCTGGCGTGCGGAACGTCTGCGTCGGCCGTCGTTCACGTTGCACCGGTCGGCTCCACTGTCTCTGTGGTGGCTGCTGCTGCGCGGCCTCGCCGCCGTGCCGCTGCGCGCCGGCGCCAGCATCGCCCTCGCAACCTGCGCCTGCTTCATCCTCGTGGTGGTGGCGGCGCAGCGCCGGCAGGCCCTGCCCACGCGCGCCCTCGACGGTGGCTTCGACCTCATCGTCGAGACAACGCTGGTGCCCGGCTACGATCCCGCGGTGGCCGATGGTCGACGCCGCCTCGGCTTCAGCGACGCCGAGAAGGGCCTGTTCGGTCGCGCCGTCGGCCTGCAGGTTGCGCCCGGCGACGGGATCAGCTGCCTGCAGCCCGATCGGCCGCTGCGCCCGCGCCTGGTCGGCTGGCCCGACGAGCTGCGCGACTGGCCGGCACCGACGGGCGGCTGGACGGTGCTGGATGCACCGGGCGCCGACGTGCCGGCGGTGGGCGATGCCGACAGCGTGCAGTGGATCCTGCACGCGCCGGTCGGCACGCGCCTGCCCTACGATGCCGGCCATCTGCGGATCGATGGCGTGCTGCCGGCGGGGTCGATTCTCGCAGGCGATCTGCTGGTGGCGCCGGAGCGCTTGCGCCAGCTGCGTCCCGACGCTGCGCGCACGCGCTGGCTGGTGGCTAGCCCGGATCCTGCGGCCGCCGCCCTCGTCCTGCGCCGCCGTCTCGCGCCGTACGGCGTCGAGGTGACGTCCACCGCCGCGGCCATCGCCGCGGTCGGCGCCGTGCGCACCGCCTACCTTGACGCCTTCCTCGCCCTCGGCGGCGTCGGCCTCGGTTTCGCCGTGCTCGGCGTCGCCGCCCTGGTCCTGCGCAGCGCCGAAGAGCGGCGCTGGGAGGGGGCGTTGCTCTCGGCCCTCGGCCTGGCGCGGCGGCGCTGGGCCGTGCTGCTGGCCGGCGAACAGGCCCTGCTGCTGGCGCTCGGCGTCCTGCTCGGCTCCATCGCCGCCCTGCTCGCCAGCCTCCCGGCCCTCGCCGCTCCGGGCGCCGCGGTGGCGTGGCCGGCGGTGGCGTTGGTGCTCGGCGGCGTGCTGCTGCTGGGCACGCTGCTTGCACTGGCCGCCGGTTGGTGGGGTGCACGGCGCACCCCGGCGCGCATGCTGGCCGAGGAACGCTGACATGCGCGTCCTCGCCGCCCTCTGCTGCCTCGCCATCCTCACCGCCGCCGACGGGCCGTCGCCGCCGCTCAAGCGCTTGTGGCGGGCCCAGCTCGGCGGCGCCGTCGGGCCGGCGGCGATCGCCGGCGACCGGGTGGTGGTGGCGGCGCTCCGGGTCGGACTGGTCTGCCTCGACCTCGCCGATGGCCACGTGCGGTGGCGCGTCGACACCGGCCGCGATCCGCTGCTGGCGAGGCCACTGATCACCGGCGATGCGGTGATCGTCGGTGACGAGGGTGGCGTGGTGCGTTGCTGGGCGCTGGCGGATGGTCAGCTGCGTTGGCAGCGCAAATTCGAAGGCAAGGTGCTGGGTGGCGCGGTGCGCTCGGGCGACGCGGTGCTGGTCGGATCCTACGACCAGAGCCTGCATGCCCTCGCCCTGGCCGATGGCACCGAGCGCTGGGCGTTGGCCACTGACGGTCCGGTGCATGCTGGCCCGGCGCTGATCGGCACGCAGGTGATCATTGCCGGCTGCGACGGTCAGGTGCGGCGGGCCGAGATCGCCACGGGCAAGCAGATCGGTGTCCTCGATGTCGGTGCCAACATCGGCTCGACCCCGGCCATCGTCGGCGACCTGGCGGTGGTGGCGGTGCTCGACGGGCGCTGGCTGGCCCTGGTCGGCGAGACCACGCGTTGGAAGGGCGCAGCCGAGGGCGAGCGCTTCGAATACGCTCCTGCCGCCGATGCGACCACCGTCGTGCTGGTATCGCGCGAGGGCGTGGTGCGGGCGCTGGCTTTGGCCGATGGCGCGCAGCGTTGGCTGGTGCGCCTCGGCGTCGGCGTCGAGGCAGCGCCGCTGATCGCCGGCGGCCACGCCTGGATCGCCGATGCCGGCGGCGACCTGCGCGCCCTCGCCCTCGTCGACGGCAAGGAGACCTGGCGCGCCGCCATCGCTTCGCCGCTGTCCGATCCCGCCGCCGCCGCCAGCCGCCTCGTCGTCGGCTCGGCCGACGGCAACCTGTGGTGCTACGGCCCACGATGACCCTTGGAACACCCATGAACCGCATCCGCCCCGTCGCCACCCTGCTCGCCCTCGCCGCCCTCGTGCAGGCGGCTGAGACCGAGGCGCCGCCGATCATCGTCACCGCCACCAAGCAGCCGCAGCCGCTGGATCAGACGGCCGACCCGCTCGACACCTGGGGCGGGGTCGAGCTGTCCGACCGCGGCCTGACCGGTCTGCGCGAGCTATGGGCGCAGACGCCCAACGTGCAGGCGATGAGCGACCGGCCGGACGGTCTGGTCTCGGTGCGCGGCATCGGCTACGGCGAGCGCGCCGCCTACGGTGGCGAGGAGGACCTCACTCGCGGTCAGCACGCCCCGCTCGGCGTCTACATCGACGGCGTGCCGGTTGATGCCGCCAGCGGCCTCGCCGCCTTCGACCGCCTGCTCGACGTCGAGCGCATCGAGCTGCTGCGTGGCCCGCAGGGCACGCTCTACGGGCGCGGCGCCCTCGGCGGCGTCATCGACATCCGCACGCGCGATCCCGGCGACCACTGGGAGACCGACGGACGGGTCTACGGTGGCAGCGACCGCACCATGCGCGCCAGCGCCGCCGCTGGCGGCCCGCTCGGCGAGGGCTTCGGCCTGCGCCTGGCGGTGGGCGGCGGGCGCAGCGACGGCTCGCTGGAGAACGCCACCACCGGCGACGACGCCACCGATGCGTCGAGCGACCGCGATCTGCGCGCCAAGCTGCTGTGGACGCCGCGCAGCGGCGTCACCCTCCGCCTGACCGGCAGCCTGGCGGCGCGCGACGGCTCGACCGACTACTGGGTGCCGCTGAGCCGCGCCGACGAGCGCCAGACCGTCACCGACCAGCCCGGTGACGACCAGCAGCGCGGCGGCACCCTCGGCCTGTCGGGCAGCGTCGATCTCGGCAGTGGCACGGTGTTCGAGGCCGTGGTCGGCGCGTCGCAGACCGGCAACGACGTGACCTATGACGCCGACCGTTCGGCCAACAACCTGGCGGTTGTCGAGGGCGACAACGACAGCCGGACCCTCGCCGCCGAGGTGCGCCTGCGCCACGACGCCGGCGACGGACCTGGCCTGTCCTGGCTGGCCGGCGTCGCCGCCTTCGCCCAGCGCACGGATTCCGCCACCAGCACGGGATTCAGCGATGCCCTGGTGGCCAATCCCATCCCGCCGTTCGTGCCGCCATTCCTGCCCTACTACGGTTGGGTGCAGCAGCCTGAAGACTACCGCAAGGACAGCCAGGTCGACGGCCTCAGCCTGGCGGTGTTCGGCGAAGGCACCTGGCGGCCGGATGCGGACTGGGGTCTGACCGCCGGGCTGCGCCTCGGCCACGAGCGGCAAACCTTCGACTGGTCGCAGCGCCAGCAATCCACCTTCGCCTTTCCCGCTGCGCCCGATGGCAGCTTCACCGCCGAGGGCAGCCGCAATGAAGTCGTGGTGCTGCCCAAGCTGGCCCTGCAACGGCACATCGGCACCGCCCATCTCGCCTGGGCCAGCGTCGCCCGCGGCTATCGCCCGGGCGGCTTCAACGTCGACGCGAACACGCCGACCTCGGCGGCGATGACCTACGACCCCGAGTTCACCTGGAACTACGAACTGGGCCTGCGCCTGAGCGATCGCGACAACCAGCTGTCCTGGCGCAACGCTGCCTTCTACACCGACTGGCGGGACCAGCAGGTCTATACCAACATCGGGCCGTACGATGTGGCACGGACCAACGCCAGCCGTTCGCACGTCATCGGTCTGGAGAGCACGTTGAGCGCCAAGCCGCTGGCCGTGCTCGAGGTGCACGGCGGCTTCGGCCTGATGCGCACCGCCTTCGACGAACGCGTCGATCCGGTCTCGGGCGAGGACTATGCCGGCAACAGCTTCGCCCTGATGCCGGAGTACACCTGGCAGTTCGGTGCCATCTGGCGGCATGGCAACGGCCTCTTCGCCGGCGCCGATGTGCATGGGCAGGGACCGGTGCAGCTACGCGATGATAATGCCGAGACTGCGCCGGCCTACGGCCTGGTCGACGCTCGCCTCGGCTACGAGGGAAGGCACTGGTCGGCAGCGCTTATCGGCAGCAACCTCGGCGACCGCAGCTACGTCGTCGACGCCTTCGAACTGCCCGCCGACTTCGCCTTCACCTTCGCGCCGACCACCTACGTCCGCCTCGGCCCCCCGCGTTCGCTCGGCCTCGAGCTTTCAGCCTGGTGGTAGTCGCGTCCTCGCGCTGGCCATTGCACACGAGCGCTCAGGCTGCATGCAGGAATCCCACATGCCAGCTCCGCATCCCCGCCTCTACCTCGACCCAGACGCCCTGGCGCGCATCCGCCGGCAGCCGAGCCTGCCCCTCCTGCAGGAGGCGCAGCGGCAGGTCGAGGCCACGGCTGAGCTGGCCGTGCAGGGCACCGGATTCGACTACCGGCAACCGAGCCACAATGATCTGCTGATCCGCGCCCGCCGCATGCAGGCACGCCTGGTCTCGTTGCTGGTGCGCTGGGAGCAGACCGGCGAAGCGCGGTTCCGCAGCGCGGTGCTGGAGCATGTGCGGGCGATGGCAGGTTGGCGCGACTGGTCATGGATCGCGATGCGCCAGGGCGATCACGCCCCCGATGCCGTCTTCGATCTGAGCTACGGCGAGAACGCGGCCAGCTTGGCGATCGCCTATTCGTGGCTGCACGCCGGCCTCGCTGCCGATGAACGCGCCCTCTTCGTCGCACAGGCCCGCGAGCGCGCCCTCGCGGCGTTCGTCCGGCATACCCGGCCGGATGGACGCGCCTGGTGGTTCGGCAAGAAGGACAGCAACTGGAACACGGTGTGCGCCGGTGGAGCGGGCATGCTCGCCCTGGCGATGCTCGAAGACCTGCCGGAGCTGGCCGCCACCACGCTCGGCCGGGTCGAGGAATCCTTCCCGCCCTTCATCCGCGGCCTGGCCGAGACCGGCGGCGGCTGGCCAGAGGGGATCGGCTACTGGAACTATGCGTTCCGCTACGCCTTCATGTACCTGCTGAGCTGGGAACGGACCTTCCAGAGGCCGCACCCGTTGATGGCGGTCCCCGAGCTGCGCGAAACGCTGGCGTTCAATCCGGCCTTCTGCCCCAACGGCGTCGCCTGCAGCTTCGGCGATGTCAACAGCTGGATCCCCATGCCCTTCCACTTCGCGGCTTGCCAGCGGCTCGATCGCCACGACCTGACCGGCGATCTCACCAGGCGCCTGGATCTCCAGCAGTCGAACGCATCGGATTGGCCAGTGGCGGCGGAACTGCTGCTGATGCACCCTGGCGTCGTTGCGGACGCCGCCGAGCCGAAGCCGCATTTCACCAGGCACTGCAAGGGCCTGGACTGGGTGGCGCTCGCGGATCGCTTCCCCGGTTCACGTCTCTACGTCAGCATCCGCGGCGGGACCACCGAGGTGCCGCATGCGCACATGGACCTGTTGAGCTACCATGTGGTGGTCGAGGACGAGGCGATGGTCAGAACCTGGGTGTCGACGAGTACCTCGACACGACCTTCAGTGATCGGCGCTGGGAGCTGTTCGAGACCACGCCGCCCTCGAAGAACACCATCCTGGTCAACGGGGTCGGCATCACCCGTCCGGCACGGGTCGGGACCTCCCTGGTCTCCGGCCAGGGCGTGCGCGGCGTGCGCCTGGAGGCGAGCGAGGCCATGGGCCGGTCGCGCGACGGCAACTCAGTGCGCTTCGCCGGCCGCCTGCTGCTGCTGCTGGATGAGCGCGCGGTGCTGGTGTTCGACCGGGTGGAACTGCCGTTCCCCGCCCGCGTCGAATCGCGTCTGCACACCTTCGCCGAACCCGTCGTCGGTGAGGCCGGAGCCATGCTGCAGGGCAAACGCCAGCGGCTGTCCCTGCGCTATGCCGCCGACCAGCCCGCCATCCTGGCGACCGCCATCGATGCGCCGACCTCGCCGCTGCGACCCGGAGCCAACCTGCTGCGCTGGTGCAGCCGGAAGCTGGTGCCGGAGGCGATCGTCATGGCGACCCTGATGCTGCCCGATGGGCAGGACGGCAGCGTCGCCGTGGCATCGGATCAGGGCGGATCGCGCATCACCGTGCACGCGCCGGATCTCGACCTCGTCCTGCGGGTGGATGCCCGATTGCACCTGGTTCCCTGAGCGGCTGATAACGGGCCGGGACTAATCAGCGAGCAACGTCTCGGCGTGGAACCGCCCGTCGTCGAAGGTCAGCAGTGTGGCGCTGGCCGTAGTCGCTTCGTGGCGATGGGGATCAGTCAGGGTCAGCGCCAGGGAGTGCAGGTGGTGCACGCAGTCGTCGCTCTGCGTGCGGCCGCCGATGTGCACATGGCCGTTGCACACCGCCTGCACGCGTCCGCGGTAATGCGAGGCGAAGAGGCCGGGGTTGCCGCTGCAGGTGTAGGTCCGCAGATCCCTGCCGGGGGCGATGGCGTGGATGTGCGCGCGGTTCTGCGGGATGTCCAGAGGCACGTGCTGGCACACTAGGTTGCAGGGCTTGCGCTGCAGCTGTTCGTCCAGCCAGATCACGCCGTCCGCTTCGACATCGCTCAGACTGTTGTCGAGCAGGACGAGGCCGAAGTCGCCGGCGTCGAGCCAGCGGTTGTCCAGGTCGATGCCCTGCTCGCGCCAATAGCGTTTGTGGCGGCGGTGCATGGCCGTGCGCTGCGCCTCGAGACCACCGAGCGGTTCGGCGAGATCGTGGTTGCCCGGTACGCTCAACCACGGCGCCTGCACCTGCTTGAGGAACTCCACCGCGAAGGCGACATTCTCTGCGCTGACCCAGTCGACCAGGTCGCCGAGGAACACCACCAGGTCCGGTCGGCGCGCGTTCACCTGGCCGATCAGCCGCTGCAGCGAGGCGTAGCCGGCGGTGAAGAACTCGCGCCGCGCGTACAGCGTGCGATGCGGGTCGCGGCCGCTGAGCAGATGCAGATCGCCGATGCAGGCGACGCGCATGCTGCCTCTGCCACCTCCGTTCCTCCGGGTGGGCCGGGGTCCGTGGGTCAAGGCGGCGGCACCGGTATGGTCAGCGGACCCATCGGCAGGATGGCGAGCGGCAGGCGGCCGGGCCCGTGCCGGCGGTGCAGCTCGTGCAGGGTCGCAGCCAGATCGTCGCTGTGCCGGGTGCGGGTGATCGCCCGGTCGGCGGCGGACAGCTGCGAATGCAGCACCACCTCGGCGCGGGCCAGGCATTGCAGCAGGGTCTGCACCTGCCACTGGTCGTGGCGGGTGTGCGTGCTGGCGAGGATGGCGCGAAGCAGCTCGTCGTCCGGCCGCGGATCCGCCAGGAGGCTGCGGAACTCGCCCTCCGGTGGCAGGCCGGCGGCGCAGCGGCTGGCGACGACGATGCTGCCGCCCGGCTCGACGATGCGGGCCGCCGCCGAGATGCCCTTCACCGTCTGGTAGAAGTTCTGGTCGAGCGGGTGCCCGGAGTTGGTCGTCACCACCACCGGGAAGAGCCGGTCGACCGGCCGCATCGCCTCATGCAGGGCGACGGCGCAGCCGGCATCGTGCGTCGCCACCAGCTCGCCGGCGAAGACCGCGGTGATGCGCTTGTGCAGGCCGAGGGTGACGTTGACGATGAAATCGGGCGGGCAGAGCGCGGTCATCTCGCGGGTCAACCGTTGCAGCGGATTGCCGGTGAGGTCGCCCCAGGTGGTGCCGGGATGGGCGATCAGCGCCGCGCGGTGGAAATGCTGGATGCTCTCCAGGCCGGCGATGCCGGGAACGATGGCCTTGGCGCCGCCGGAGAAGCCGGCGAAGAAGTGCGGTTCGATGAAGCCGGTGGCCAGGCGCAGGTCGGCCTCGACCCAGTGCCGGTTGAGCCAGCAGGCGCCGCCGCAGCTGCTGCGTCCCACCTGCACCAGGTCGGCGGCGGCCTGGCAGTCGTGGTTGATGACGCGGAAGCGGCCGGCGGCCGGGCCGAGCATGCGCGCGAGCTCGTCGGCGCTCGACGCCCGGTGCGTGCCGGTGCCGACCAGCACGGTCACCGCCGCATCGGGCACGCCCAGCTCGGCGACCAGCCAGGGCAGCAGCAGATGATCGGGCACCGGCCGGGTGTGGTCGGCGATGGCGATGGCGATGCGCTGCGGTTGCTTGCGGCGGACGAGGTCGGCCAGCGGCGGCGAGCCGTGCGGCCGCCGGACGGCGGCGAGGAAGGCGGCATGCGCATCGGGATGCGCCGGCGGATCGTGCGGCAGGATGACGGTCGGGTCGAAGTCCTGCTCCGGCAGCTCGAGCGCCAGGCGGCCATCGCCATAGGCCAGGGCAACGCGCATGGCCTTCAGGTCTGCCGTCGGAAGGTGAGCGGATCGACGACGAAGCGCAGCGGCGTGCCGGCGGCGAAGCGGCGCAGGTTGTCCAGGCAGATGCGGTGCATCTCGTCGAGCCTGGTCGGCGGCAGGCCATCATCCGGCCAGCCGCGGCCGATCTGGTGCGAGGTGAGGATGCAGTTCTCCCAGGTCCGCGCCGGATGACCCTTTGGCAGGATGTCCGGTTCGAGCACGTCGAGCCCGGCGCGCAGGCGGCCGGAAGCGAGTTCGGCGAACAACGCCTCCTGGTCGATGACTCCGCCGCGTGCGGTGTTGATGAGGATGCCGTGGCGCGGCAGCCGGCGCAGCAGGTCGGCGGTGACGCTGGCTCGCGTGTCGGGATTGAGCCCGGCATGCACCACCACCGCCTGCGATGCGTCGAACAGCTCGGTCAGGCTGGCGACGCGCGTGCAGCCGGCCGGGGTCTCGGCGAGGTACGGGTCGAACACCCGCAGCACCGGGCGGAAGGGACGGATCAGCTCGATGAAGGCCCGGCCGATCACGCCGCAACCGTAGATGCCGACGTTGAGGCCGTTGAGCGTTCCGCCGGTCGAAGCATCGTCGATGTGCCAGTCGTCGCGGCGGATCAGCTGGATGTGGCGATGCAGATCCTTGAGCGTGGCCAGCAGCAGGGTCATCGCGCCCTCGGCGATGCCGAAGGCCGGCGCGTCGCCCCAGTTGCTCACCGGCAGGCCGGAATCGACCAGGTCCTGCGAGACCCAGGCCTTCATCTCGCCGGTGATGTTGCAGACGTAGCGCAGCCTCCCGCGATCTGCGACGATGGCCGCCGGCAGCGGCAACGCACCCCAACCCAGCAGCAGGACGTCGCAGTCGCGGATCAGGCTGGTCACGCGCGCCTCGTCGAGACCGGCGCCATCCTCGATCAGGGTCAGTTCGCCGACCTCGGCCAGGGCCGTGCGGAAGACCGTGCTCCAGATGCGCGGGCTGGCCTTGCCCTTGGCGATGTGCAGGAGCTTCAGCATGCCGTCGCCCCGGGCAGATGTTCGCGGATGAAGGCCATGTCCGCCGCCGCCCGGCGCAGGAGCTCGTGCAGGTCCTCGGGTGGCTGGGCCACGCCCTTGGTGAATTCGATGGTCCAGGTACCGCTGAAGCCGGCGGCGCGCAGCACCGCGAGGCGCGCCCGCACCTCGTCGGCATCCTCGCTCAGCAGGATGTGCCTCCGCTCGCTGTTGCGATCCGCGACATGCAGGTGGGTGACGGCCGGGCCGAAACGGTCGAGCCAGCGCTGCAGCATCGCGCGCCCACCGCCGAAGGGATGGACGATGATCTCGACCCGTTTGGCGAAGGGCGCGAGGATGCGTGCCGCCGCGTCGGGTTCCTCCAGCACGGTGTCGGCGTGGCACTCGCAGAGCAGGCGGCAGCCCGCCGGCAGCTCGGCGGCCCAGATCTCGAGGTGGCGCAGGTAGGTGCCGATCAGGGCCGGGTCGCGGCCGAAGTTGAACTTCACCCCGCTGGCGCGGTAGGCGCGGACCAGCTGCGCGGCGCGCTGACGACCGGCCGCGCCGGCGTCATCGAAGGTGCAGTAACTGTTGAACACGGTGACCGGCAGGGGCAGGTGCTTGAGCGCCTCCTGCTCGGCCGGATCGGCGAGCGCGGCGTGGTTCTCCCACAGTTCCAACCCGTCGAAGCCGGCGGCGCGGATCGCCGGAACCAGCGTGCTGACGGCGAACGAGGGCTGCTTGCGCGGCGTCCAACGATTGGGCTCGAGCAGTACGGTGCCGAGGAGGATCACGGGGTCGGTGCTGGCCATGCTCATCAGTCCTTTGCGGTTCGCGCCCGAGCATCGTCCCGGGGCCGGCGGTGCGAGCGCGGAGATGCGCTGGCCCGGGACCGGCCAGGGCGTAGGAAGCGGCCGGAGGCCATATGGCGCACGCCCTGCTCGTCCTGCTCCTCGCCGGCAGCCTCGTCGCGGCCGAACTCGGTCCGCAGGAGACCGCTGTCGTGGTCAACGCCGGCAGCTGGGCCAGCCGCACGGTCGCCTCGGCGTGGATCCGCCTGCGCGGGATCCCCGATGGCAATGTCATCGCCCTCGACGGCATCCCCGCCGGCGAATTCGTCAGTACGAATGCCTTCCGCGAGCGCATCCTCCTGCCGGTCGAGGCCGAGCTGCGCCGGCGCGGCCTCGCCCAGCGCATCCATCTGATCGCCTACGCCCCCGACCTGCCCATCGCCATCGGCATCGCCGGTGCGCCGGAGCAGAACGGGCGTGGTGGGCCGGCTTCGCTCACCGCCCTGACCCTGCTCGCGCCGCTGCTGCCGCTCGGCGGCGAGCGCATCACCGCCTACTTCGCCAATCCCTACGCCGAGCGCCCGTCGACCCCCGGATCGGAGCTCGATGAACGGGCTGCCGCCGACCCGCGCAGCGCGCAGGTGGGCACGCTGTTCGCGGCCAAGGACCACGCCGGTGCCGAGACCGTGCTTGCAGCCCTCGCCGCCGAGATCCCCGCCCCCGGCACGCTGTACAATCTGGCCTGCGCCCGTGCCCTGCTCGGTCGCACCGATGAGGCCATCGCCAGCCTGCGCGCGGCGGTGGCGGCTGGTTGGCATGACGCCCGGCACAGCCAGCAGGACAGCGACCTGGAGAGTCTGCGCAAGCTGCCGGCGTGGGCCGAGCTGCTCGCCGGCATGGCGGCCAATGCCGAGCGCATCCGTCCTGGCGAGAGCCTGCCGTTCCACGCCATCCCCGCCTTGCCCGGCCAGGATGGGCCGCCCGGCCGCCTCGCCATGCTGCTCAGCGCGACCTCGGGCCGTGGCGTGGCGGTCGACGAGGCGCTCGCCCACCTCGCCGCCAGCGTCGCCGCCGATGGCAGCCGGCCCGTGGGCACGGTGTGGTTCATGGAATCGGATGATGCGGCGCGCACCGGGCCGCGCCGTTGGGCCTTCGCTGCCGCGGCCCGCGAACTGAAGGTGCTCGGCGTCGATGCCCAGGTCAGGCCCGGCGTGCTGCCACCCAAGGATGCGGTGGTGGCCGGAGCCATGGTCGGCGTCTCGGATTTCGACTGGGCGAGCAGCGGGGCGCGCATCCTGCCAGGAGCCTGGTGCGATCACCTGACCTCGTGCGGTGGCGAGCTGCAGCCCGACGGCGCCCAGACTCCGCTGACCGCCTGGCTGCGCGCTGGCGCCGCCGGCAGCGGCGGAGCGGTGCGCGAGCCATACAACATCCAGCTGAAGTTCCCCAGCGCCTTCGTGCACGTGCACCGCGTGCGTGGCCTCTCGCTGGTCGAGGCGGTGCACCGCACCATGCCGATGCCGTTCCAGTACCTGGCGGTGGGCGATCCGCTGTCGCGGCCGTGGGGCGAGCGGACGAGGCCTGCCGAGCCATGGCCGGGCAGGGCCGTTGCGACGCTGACCCCTGCCGCCGCCAGCGTGCGTTGGGATGGCGAGGTGCGTCTGGCCGCGAACATCTTTGGCGCCAAGCGTCTGCGCCTGCTGCATCTCGGCCGTGAGCTCGCTGCCACCGATGGGGCGAAGGCCGAGTTTACCGTGCCTGCGCGCCGCCTTGGCCTCGGCCCCATGCGCCTGATCCTCGCCGACGGCGAGGCGCCCTGTGCCCCCGCCAGCGTCACCATCACGGCACCTGCTGAATTGCCGGCGCAGACGCCGCCAGAAGGCCTCGTCGACGGCGCGCCCGGGGTGTCGGGCGAAGGCTGGATCGAAGTCGCCGAGAGCGGCCTGCACCAGGTGACCTGGTCCACGGGCCGTCTGCTTGCACACGCCTGGGACGGCGGCGCGCCGGTGGCCGGCGCTGAGGCGCCTGGCGGCGAGCCGGTTGTGCTGGCCGCCGGCTGGCACCGCCTGCGCCTGGAGTTCGCGCCCAGCCAGGAGCTCACGCCCGGCGTGGAGCCCTGCGAGGTGCGCTTCGGCCGCCACGGGACCATGCCGCTGACCCCGGCGCGTTGGCGTCAGCCGGCGACCAGCCCACGCAAGTAGTCGACGGTGACGCGGATGTCACGGGCCTGCTGCTCGCCGGAGATCTCGCGCTCGATGATCAGTTCGCCGGTGAAGCCCAGCTCCTTGAGCCGGCGGATCAGGGCGGGGAAGCCGACCTTGCCTTGGCCGACCGCCACCTCGTGGCCGAGGTTGTCGCCGTCGGTGGGGTAGAGGCCGTCCTTGGCGTGGACGTTGCGGACGTGGCGGCCGAAGACGTCGAGGGCGTCGACCGGGTTGCCCTTGCCGTAGAGGATGAGGTTGGCCGGGTCGAGATTGATGCCGAGGTTGCCGGTGCCGACCCGTTCGATCGTGCGCAGCAGCGTCACCGGCGTCTCCTGGCCGGTCTCGAACCAGAAGCCGACGCCGTGCCGCTTGCAGTGCTCGGCGACCTCGCGGATGGCGTCGACCACGCCCGGGTACTCCGGATCGGTCATGTTCTCGGGGATGAAGCCGGCGTGGGTGATCACCGCCGGTGCGCCGATCGCCGCGGCGAATTCGGCCCAGCGCTTGAGCGCGGCGATGCGCTCGGTGCGGTACTGGCGCGGGATCAGGCCGAGGGTGGTCGGTCCCTCGGTGAAGTTCCACTTCGCCGGGCCGGGGAAGCCGCCCCACACCGCCGCCACGCGCACGCCGTCGCGTGCGGCGCAGCGCCGCACCGTCGCCGCCATTTCGGCGGTGGCCAGCTCGGGCTTCCAGCTGACCAGCTGGCAGCAGCCGAGACCGAAGTCGCGCACGGTGGCGAAGCAGTCGCCGCCGTTGCCGAGTTGCTGCATGACGCCGATATCCATGGGTTTGGCTCCTGTGCTCATGGGGTGATCCAGGCGCGCTCACTGATCGAGCGGCGTTCGCATTCGACCAGCCGCACCGTCTCGACGGTGTCGCGCGGGTGGCAGCGCACTGGCTCGCTCCCCGAGCGGATGCACTGGCAGAGATAGCCCAGCTCGCGCAGGTAGGCCGAAGCCGACTCGACCGTCACCGTCTCGGGCTTGCCGCCGGCGGCCTGCACGGTCATCGGCTGGCCCGAGTTCCACAGCACGCTGGCCCGTTCGAATACCGCCTCGAAGCCCATGCGGAAGCCCTGGTGCATCCAGCTGCCGACCAGCACGGCCTGGCAGGCGCCGTAGTCGAACACCGCGGTGACGTCGTCGATGCCGCCGCTCTTCCCGGTCAGGCCGGCGGCGAACACCGCCTTCGGCCGGCCGAGGACATGCGAGACCCAGTCAACGTCGTGCAGATGCAGGTCGAGGATGGCGCCGCCCGAGCGGCGGTGGTCGTTCATCCAGCCCTCGGACGACCACTGCGAGTAGCCGCCGCAGCGGTGCATGCGCAGCGAGAGCAGGGCGCCGTGCCGGCGGTCGTCGATCATCGCCTTGAGCGCCTCGTACTCCGGCCAGAAGCGCAGGCACTGGCCGATCATCAGCCGGCGGCCGGTGCGTTGCGCCGCCTCGGCCATGCGCGCGGCCTGCACACTGTCGATCGCCATCGGCTTCTCGCTCAGCACATTGACCCCGGCCTCGAGGGCCGCGATCGAGACCTCGGCATGCAGGTCGGTGGGCAGGGCGACGACCAGCAGATCGAGGCGCTCGTCGCGCAGCAGGGCGCGCCAGTCGGCGTAGGGCTTGGCCTTGCGCACGTCGAAGCGCGGCTTGCCGTCGCTGAGGTTGAAGGCCGCCTCGCCCGGCTGCAGCTGGCCGGGGCGGATGTCGCACACCGCCACCGTCTCGACCCCGGACAGGGCGGCGAGGTTGTCGGCGTGGACGTGGCCGAGCGCGCCGTAGCCGCAGACGGCGGCGCGCAGGGGTGGAAGGGGGGAGGCTGGAGGTGGCATGCATCAAGCATAAACGTCACATATCGGCTTGTCATCGGGCGGATGTGCTCATGATGTTGACAAAAGTGCTGAAGTCCGACCCCTGGCCGGCGATCGTCCGGCGCCTCGACCCGGATCTGCTGCGGGTACCCCCGCCGGCCAGCTACCACGTCGGCCGGCGCCACGGCCATGCCGGCCTGCCCGACAACGTGCTGCTCTTCATGCGCCAGGACCTGCGCACGGATCAGGCCGGCACGCACCACCACCGCCACGTCCTCATCCTCGCCCTGGCCGGCAGCGGCGGGGTCTGCGTCGACCGCCACATCCACCGCCTGCGCCCCGGCCGCGCCGTGCTCATCCTGCCGCACCAGCTGCACCACTACGTCGACACGCAGCCGCCGCTGCGCTGGCTCTTCGTCACCTTCGAGGCCGAGGCGGCGGCATGGACGCGGCTGTACAACCGCCAGGCGGCGATGCATCCCGACCAGGAGGGGCTGCTGCTGCGTCTGCTGCGCGGTTTCGCCGAGGCACGGCCGGCAGGGGCCGAGCGTCTCGCCTTGGCCACCGCCCTGCTGCTCGGCGAGCTGGCCGACCGCCGGCTGCGCCCGCCCGGCAGCGGGCCGACGCAGCCGGAGACCGCCCGGCCCGATGTGCTCGAGCAGGTCAATCGCATCCTCTACCGCCGTCTCGACCGGCCGCCGGGCATTCGCGGACTGGCCGCCGAGATCGGCATTTCCCCCAGCCACCTGCGCAACCTGGTGCGGCGTTCGTTGGGACTCAGCCTCGGCCGCTATGTTCTGCGCGTCCGCCTCAATCACGCCCGCATCCTGCTCGCCGACCGGCGTCTGCGCGTCGGCGAGGTCGCGCGGCAATGCGGCTTCGGCTCGCTGCAGGCGTTCAGCCGCGCCTACCGGCGCATGCACGGGCGCAGCCCGCGACGCGATCGCGGCTAGGCTGAGGCACCGACCGCCGCTGCCGCCTCGACCGCGGCGGTGCGGTACAGCGCCGGGTCGCTGAAGATGTCGCTCCAGGCGCGGTCGTCGCGGAAGCGCTCCGGCGCCAACTGGCGGTGCAGGCCGAGGATGCCGACCAGGCAGAGCAGATGGTGGGCGTGGCCGGCGAGGGCACGGGCGAGGTGGCCGTCGAGGTCGCGGACCACCAGGGCGACGTGGCGATCGATCGCCGCCGCCACCTCGGCGGCGCGGTAACCGGGCGCCCACAGCCGGCCGAGGGCGAAGACGTAGAGCGCGTCGAGCTCGAGGTAGGTGATGCCGTCGTCGCGACCTTGCAGCCAGTTGCCGCCGGGCAGCTGCAGCGCCAGCGTCGAGTCGACGGTGCGCTCGATGTGCGGGAAGCGCCGACTGAGGTGCTGGTAGATCGGCAGGATGTGCACCGCCCCGCCGAGCGGCTGGTGGCGGTCGGCATGGGCCACGCCGCGGCGCCACCAGCCGGTGGCGGGATCGGCCTCGCGGTCGAGCCAGGCGATTACGGCTTCCGTCCATGCTGCACGCGCCTGCGCCGAGCAGGCGAAGCAGTGCATGCCGCCCCAGAACAGGTGCGAGGCCGACCACTGCTTCGACCAGTCGATGCTGCCGTCGAGCCATGCCGCGACGCGATCCGTCTGGGCGAAGGGCTCGTAGAGGCGGACGGGGTGGCGGAAGGTGCCGCCGAGGGCGCCGATGCCGCCGACGGCGGTGCCGTTGCCGTGCAGCTTGGAGTGGTGGCTGAATTGCGGGAATGAGCCGTCGGCGGGATCCTGCATCGCGGTCATGCGCGCCAGCCAGGGCAGGCGTTCGCCGTCGGGCAGGCGACGCAGATCCTCGCCCATGATCGTGCGGGTGATGCCCCAGTCGGCGAGGGTGTAGAAGTCGGCGTCGGGTGCGCGCACGGCGGCGGCGCCGGCGGCGGTCAGGCGGTGGCGGATGGAGGCGAGGTCGACGGTGGCGGTCATGCCCCTAGCATAGCACCATGCCCCGCTCCGCCGCTGCCAGGACGTCTCGTCAGCTTGGCGATCTGTCTCACCACCTGCGCCTGCCGCGCACCCCACCCTACGCCGACCTCAACTTCCATAGTTGGGAGTCCGGTCGCAGCATGGATTGGCACGGCCACGTCTTCCTCCAGGCCATCCAGGTGCTGGAGGGCGTGCTCGAGATCGACTGGGGAACCGGCTGGCGGCGCCTCGCCGCTGGCGCCGTGCACCTGCTGCCGCCCGGGGCGCGGCATCGCCTGCGCAGCTGCGGGCACGCCCAATTCGGCCTCAACTTCCAGGCCGAGGACGATCCACGCGGCCTGCTCGCCTGGCTGCGCACGGTCTGCCCGCAGCCGGTGATCGTGCCCTGTCCGGCCCCGCCCGGCTGCCTCGACACGCTGCGCGGCATCGAGGCGGTGGACGCGCCGGCCGACCGCCTCGCCGTCGCCGCCGAGCTCGACCGCTGGTGCCTGGCGCTGGCCTCGGCCCTGCATGGCCGCGAGCCCGGCGCCGCGCGTCTGCTGTCGGCGCTGCGCGCCAGCCTCGACCGGCCGCTGCGCGTGCCGGAGATCGCCGCACGCCTTGGCCTCAGCCGCGTCGGGGTGCAACGATTGGCGCAGCGTAGCCACGGCACCGGTGTGGCGCATCTGCACGAGCGCCTGCGCCTGGAACGCGCCGCGCAGCTGCTCGCCGGTTCCGCTCTGAGCGCCGCCGTCATCGCCGTGCGCTGCGGCTTCCGCGATGGCGCGCATCTCTCGCGCCGCTTCCGCGCGCGCTATGGCGCGGCGCCGGCGGCGTGGCGCCGCGGCCTGGGCTGAGGCCGTTTCAGGGCGCCGGCTGGGCCGCGCCGGGATGGGCGTCGAACCACGCCTGCCAGTCATCGGCGGTGTCGCGCGCACCGGCGGCATCGCGCAGTGCCGCGAGGTAGGCCTGGGCGGCGTCGGCGGACCGCTCGAGCAGTCGGCGATAGGAGTCATCGCGGCCCTCGACCGCCAGCGCCCCCGGCAGCGCGCGCAGTTCGGCGATCGCCGCCGCCACCAGCTCGGGCCGGCGGCAGCCGCTGCTGGCGAGCAGCGGCCAGAGCACAGCGCGGTGCCAGGGATGGCGGGCCTGCAGCCAGTCGGCGAAGGCGGTGAAGCGCTCGGCGGTGAGCGCCTCGTCCTTGTCGCGCTGCAGGTAGCGCCAGGCCCAGGGATGGCCCTCGTCGAGCAGCTCGCCGATCTGCGGCACCAGGCGGCTGCCCGGCAGGTGCTCGATCAGGCGCAGGCCGACGTCGCGACGCTCGTCGTCCGGCGAACCGCACAGGCGGCGCACCAGCGGGGCGAGGCGGTCGGCGTCGAGGCGCGCCAGCTGACCGCTGTTCATGGCAATGGAGAGCCAGATCTGGCCGCGATCCCAATCCTCGGCCAGTGCCAGCATGGCGGTGGTGCCCACTGCCGGCGGCGCGCTGCCCAGATCGATGCCGTCGGAGAAGATCGGCGTTTCCATCGGGAACCAGGGGAAGCCGGCGCGGTGCGGCAGGGCGGCGAGGTAGGCGTCGCGCTCGGTCGCCGGCACGCCGGCGGCAGCGAGGCGTTCGCCGAGCACGCTGTCGCGGAAGACCGCCAGCTCGGCGGCGCGCGGCTCGAGCGCCTGGTCGAGCAGGCGCTCCCACGAACGCAGATCGGTGAACCACGGCTGCTGCGACTGCCAGTGCCGGCAGGCCAGCCGATGCATGACGCGCGGTGGCACGCTGGCGAGGATGCGGGCCATCCTCGCCACCGCCGCGGCCTCCTCGGCCCGGCGGCGCTCGCCCCAGGCCTGCCACACCTCCTTCTGCCCTGCGTCGAGCCGGTCCCAGGCGACGCTGCTGCAGGTGGTGCCATCAGGCAGCTCCTCGACCTCCTGCGGGAAGCCGGCCTCGAGGGCGCGCAATTCGGCGATCAGCCGGTCGCGAGCCCTACGGCGGTCGGCGCTGAGGCGGACGAAGGCGGCGGCCAGCGCGTTCTCCAGGTCCTCGTCGCCGGCCTCGACCGGACGCGCCAGCCAGGCCTGGCGCCAGGCGGCGGCGCGCTCCAGGCATCCGACCACTGTATCGGCCTTGCCGACGTCGAGCACGCTGCCGCCGCGCCTGATGCAGGTGCGGAGATCGCTGATCGGTTCGGTGAGCAGGAAGACGGCGCGTTCGCCGACGGCGAAGCGGGCGTATTGCGGTTCCATGGCGCAGGAGGCGATCGGACCGGTGGTGATGACGAGGTCGCCGACCGTCCAGGCGCCCTTGAGCACGCGCTGTACGCGCACCGTTGCAGTCTGCGCACCCCTGCCGCCGGGAGGATCAGCCACGGCGACGACCTCGCCGATGACGATGAGGCGCGCCTCCGCCGCCAGCCAATCCAGCGAGCGCCATTCGGCGAGGCAGGCGCCGAGCGCGGCGGGCTGCAGCACGAGGAGCAGGGCGAGCAGTGGACGCAGCAGACGGGAGCGCATGCCCCGAGTCTAACAGGCAGGCGGCATGGAACACGACGTAAGGCCGGCCTGGCGCGCAAGCCTGCTCAGCCAGGTGTGATCACTTGCCCGGCTTGGGTGCCTCGGCGGGGATCTTCGCCAGATCGATCGGCACGATGCGGATGTCATCGATGTCGAAGGTGCCGGCTTCGACCATGAACAGCGCCGGCATGATCGAGATCGTCACCGCCTCGGCGGGCAGCGCGCGCGACACCGAGCGCTCGACCCAGCCGCTGCTGCTGCCGGTGAAGAAGGGATGCGGCAGGGCGCCCTTGATCGGCTTCTTGTCGGCGTCCTTGGCCTCCATGACGACACGGGCGTCGTGCCAGGGCTGGGCACCACGCTTGATGCCGGCGTAGCGGACGCGGTAGCTGATCGTCACCGCCTTGGCGCCGGCCGTCGCCACCTCGCGATACGGCGACACCTGGGTGCTGGGACCGGCGGCGGTAAGGCGGAGGAAATGGTTCTTGCCCTCGACCTCCAGCGAGGCGCCGGCGGGCATGGTCCAGCCGTCCGGTCCCTTGCCCTCGACGACCTGTTCGAAGTCGCCATTGCTGAGCAGTGAGGCGGGTTCAGCGGCCGGCAGCAGGGCGGCGCTGGCGACGAGGAGGGGGAGGAGATGGCTCGTGTGCATGGCTCAGACAGTGTAATAAATACTAGTATTGTACAAGTATTATTCTGCTCGATCTGAGTGCATAAATGCTTGATACGACTTATGCGGCGCGCAGGCAGCCCTGGTGTGGCAGCATCTCGCCGCTCCATGGCGCCAGATCCATGTTGGCCTCGGCCAGCACCACCGAGGCGCGCTGCAACGGATCGCTGGAGCCCAGGCGCAATTCGATGCGCTGGTCGACCGCGCTGTGGTCGAGCGAGGCGCGGCTGCCGCGCGGGCAGCGGTGGATCGCCGGCACGTAGGGCCGACCGGCCGGGCAGTCGACCACCACGGCGCCGTCGACGGACAAGCGTGCCCCGGCATCGGCCAGGCAGACGATGTGATGGCGCAGACCGGCACGGGCGCCGGCCGGCCAGGTCCAGGTCGCGCCACCGGCCGCCTTCACCGCCCGTGGCAGCTCGCCGTTGGCCCAGGGCACTGCCGGCGAGCCGTCGAGCGGCTGCAGCAGGATCGTGCCGGGCAGGGCGGTTGTATCGACCGTGCCGGCGGTCGGCACCAGCAGCGGCGCGGCCGGACGGCGTCCAGCGAGGCGGAAGCTGCGCTCGCTGAGCTGGCCGAGGGTGCGCGGCGGATCGCTCAGCCCGACGATGCCCGGGCCGAGCCAGACGCCGTCGCCGATCGGCTTGGTCCAGCGCTGGTCGAAGCATGACGGTCCGCCCAGCGCGCCGATCACCGCCCCGGCGCTGGCGCAGGTGCAATCGGTGTCCCAGCCGCAGTTGACCGCGTAGAGCAGGGTG